>TARA_R100000541_G_scaffold12878_1_pt1 | contig 18865 bp, 31 predicted proteins | sample TARA_R100000541 | Tara Oceans TARA_R100000541 (sample SAMEA2621416) | marine metagenome | biome: marine biome (ENVO:00000447); feature: surface water layer (ENVO:00002042); material: "saline water (ENVO:00002010), including plankton (ENVO:xxxxxxxx)" | depth 5 m | reverse complement strand
GTTAGATCTTGCAATTAAGATTAGCCAGGGGCAAGGCAATTGGTTCGATCATGCAATTACTAAAGGTGGTAACGCTGTTATTATCAGCGCAGAGGATGACTTGGTAGAGATACACAGACGAATCGGTGCGTTAGATCCACAGAACAAACGCTTTGATGCACCCTACGATGTCTACACTTACACGATACCAGATCAACCCAAACCATTAACATTAATAAACGATACATCGGCTGGTATGGGCCTAACAGAACAAGCGCAGGAGCTGTTAGCAGAACTAGCAACCATACCAAACCTAGAGTTGGTAGTAATAGACCCCATACAAGCAGTCTGTGGTTCTGCAAAGATCAGCAGCGACAATGAAGCCGGGCAGATGTATGGTCAGTTAGCTGCTTCGATATCCAGTAAGTTTAAGACTACCTGTTTAAGTATTCACCACATGAGCAAAGGCGCGTTAGCAACAGACGATGACCCTATGAGCGTTAGATCAAAAATACGGGGCGCAAGTTCATTGGTCGATAGTCACAGGTGTGTACTAGCTCTGTGGTTGGGCGAGGAAGAAGAAGCAGAACGCATTTGTCTGGACAACGAAGTGGAGTTCGACAGATTAAGAGTAGTCAAGGGCGCGGTGGTGAAATCAAACAGCAGTGAGGTTGATACCAAGACCAAGACCTTGTTTAGAAGGAACGCGGTGTTAGAGCCGTATAAAGAAACATTTAACTTTGGAGAGTTTTAATGAGTATAGAAATATTACAAGGCGATTGCATAGAGTCGTTAAAAAAACTAGAAGATCAATCTATTAACACCTGTATAACCAGTCCTCCTTATTGGGGATTGCGTGATTATGGTGTTGATGGTCAACTCGGATTAGAGGAAACAGCAGAAGAATTTATTGATGGTATGGTCAATGTTTTTGCAGAAGTCAAACGAGTGTTGCGAGATGATGGAACGCTTTGGCTTAACATGGGTGATAGCTACGCAATGAGCAGTATAAGAGGTAAAGACTCTAAGTTTTCTGGTCATTTGGGAGCTATGAAGCATTGGGGTAAAGAAGGTTCAATACAGTTAGGTAAAAGAAACTTACCTTTTAATTTAAAACCAAAAAATCTTATTGGTATGCCGTGGAGATTAGCCCTAGCTTTACAGGCTGATGGTTGGTATTTACGCCAGGATATTATTTGGCATAAGCCTAACCCAATGCCAGAGAGTGTAAGAGATAGATGCACTAAATCCCATGAGTATATTTTTTTATTAAGCAAGAAAGCTAAATACTATTACGACCATGAGGCTATTAAAGAGGATGCCAAGTATCCACAAGGGTCTAACTCACCACAAAGTATTAAAAAAGGACAAGGTCAGTTTGGTATGGATACAAGAGGCGGTCTACATAAAATTGGTGCTAATCCTAAAAAGAATAAGAGATCTGTTTGGAAAGTATCAACCAAGCCATTTAAAGGCGCACACTTTGCCACCTTTCCAAAAGATTTAATTGAGCCATGCGTATTAGCTGGTTGTCCAGAGGGCGGTACAGTTTTAGATCCATTCGGTGGCAGTGGTACAACAGGTATTGTTGCAGCAAATCATAATAGAAATACAGTTCTATTGGAGCTGAACCAAGAATACATAGATTTAGCTAAAGAAAGAATTAACAAGGAGGTCGATAATGATTAATTACCCATGCGGATGGTTTGATGAAGAACAATTACCAATACACCAGGAGGTGCAAAATGCCGATGAAGTATAAGAAAAGCCAAAAGACCAGAGATAAAAATACAGGTAAAACAGTTACCGAGCATTTTTATGTCAAGCAGTTGATGAACAGCCAGTTAAAAGATTTGCTGGTATCAGCTTCAACCAAGCCAAAAGTAAAACTTAAAATTCTCAATGAGATTGTTAGGCGCAAACTAAATGGGATTGATACGAGGATAAACCAATGAGTGGTAAAGGCGATAAACCCCGGGACTTGATATACACCCAAGAGTATCGAGATAACTTCGATAAGATCTTTGGCAAAAAGAAGAAACCAACAAACAAGGAGAAAAAAGATGGCCCTAAAGATACTGGCAAGTGACAAAGAAAAGCAGCTCTTAATTGATGCGTTAGCCGACAAAGGCAAACCCTTAGTTGAGAAAGAAAAGAAACAGAAACTTACCAAAGAAGAGCAACGAACCATGGCATCAATTGCTAATTTAATATCACAAATTGCCTTTGGTAACGATAAATGACAAATCCATACAAAATTGACGGCCCAGCGTTAATTAGTTTTAGTGGTGGCAGAACATCTGGTTTTATGTTGTGGAACATCATTAAAGCCCATGGGGGTCAATTGCCACCTGATGTTTATGTGGTGTTTGCTAATACCGGGAAAGAAGCACCAGAGACCTTAGATTTTATTAGGGATGTTTCTGAGAAATGGGGTGTGCATATCAATTGGTTGGAGCTGTCCATACATGAAGAACGACCTATATGGAGAACGAAGCAAGTTACTTATGAAACAGCATCAAGAAATGGTGAGCCATTCGATATGTTGATTAAAAAGAAACCTTTTTTACCAAACCCAGTTACTAGGTTTTGCACCTCTGAATTAAAGATCAATGTAATGAAACGCATGATGCAGCTTATGGGTTACAAAGAATGGTTCAATGTCGTTGGTTTAAGATACGACGAGCCAAGAAGGGTGGCTAATATCAGAAACCAAACAGGCAACAAATGGACAAGCATAACCCCTATGGCTGATGCGAAACATACCATTGATGATGTTATTGAATTTTGGGATAAACAAAACTTTGATCTTAATCTCAATGCTTATGGTGGCAAAGCACCCGCAGGTAATTGTGATTTGTGTTTCTTAAAGGGCATGAACACTACCATCAAGATATTAAAAGAAAGGCCAGAAATGGCGGATTGGTGGATAGCCAAGGAGAAAGAAGTGGGTGCTACATTTAGAAAAGATAGACCGAGTTACATAGAATTATTGGATATTAGTAAACAGCCAGAAGAACCACAATTGTTTGATGATGATGACCAAATGACTTGTTTTTGCCACGATTAAAAAAGGAGAAAATAATGGATAAATTAGAAAAAATAACCAAAGAATTAGATTGGATTCAAAGATTAAATGACCTGATAAATGAAAGGTTAGAAGATTGTAAAAAACAATTTGAACAAATAGAAAAGGATACAAAACAATAAGTAACTATGGTAAAAATGTCACACAACCATAGTAAATATGTCCCAAACTATAGTAAAAATGGGACACAACTATAGTCAAACTTACTATAATATCCATAACATAACATATGTTATAGGTGGTGAAATGCTTTGCAGCATTTACACCCCCAAAGAGAGAGAGTATGAGAAGAAAAAACGAACACGATAAATACTGGTGGCTAGTGCCAACCGAAGTTGAGAATGAGCGCGAGAGTGGACTCGTTCCACTCTCACTCGCGCGGTCAAGCAAAGACTTCTCGAAGCTGCGTAATCTGGTTTGGAAGTGGTATCGCTGGGAGGTAGCAAGTCGAACTGATCTGAGCGCGAGTGCGAAACTATTTGGCTGGTCACTGGTTGAGCGTTGGCGATATGAGACCTTTAGCTCACACGATGCTTTGAACTACTATACGCAAATGGTGGGGTTGAATAGAAAAACCTGTGGGCGGGCGTTGCAGGAGTTGAGCGATAAGAACTTGGTGTGGATCGTATTAGAGGATGAAAAGAAGCGATTAAAGAAAAGCCAGGCGCGAGGGCGGAAACATTTTCTGTTGGTGGGCCTAGGTCACTATTTGGGGGAAGGAGAGTAGCAACCTATTCAATGGCCCGTGATTTATGCGATAACTTTTCCGTTGGTTAAGACTTTACCCATCTTTTTTCCATTGTAGGATATTAAAAGCCAATTGCCCTCGCTGTCTTGCTTCGAGTGTTTTCTGCTTGGGTATTCTAAATCCCTTGTTAAACCATAGACACTTCTCATGTGTCCGATGTATTTGTATTCCGCTATTTCGTAAGTCATTACATATTCTCCCAATAATTAGCGACCAGCCATAGCGTTAAGATTATGACTAGCCAGATTAAAAAACCAATACCAAATATTTGTCCTATGATCTCAATCATGGCCAGAACCCATGCAGTCGGTACAATGTTCGCCATCTGGTAAAGATCCTACGCCTTTACAGTTAGGGCATAAACCCATGTATCCCATGTAGCAGCTAATCCAATTTTTTATCTTGCTCATGTGTATGATTCTTGGACAACTACATCGTTCTTGCGCTTGTCCTCGTAGGTTTTAACAATCTTTCCGCATGGATAGGTTAGCAACCAATAATCCTTGCTAAAATCACCGCTCATGCTTGGAGTGTTATCCATTTTAGTCTTTAGTAACATCCTTGCTTCATCAATCATTTCTTTATGCTGTGTCATAGTTTTACCCTCTTTTGTTTTTCAATGTCGAAATATGATTTGTGAATGTCTGAAATTTGTCCAGTATTTCCTGCAACCTTCCAGATTTCAATGATTTGTTCACCTGTTGAGTTGTCAAGATAGACAGTTACATTTCCCATTTCTATGTAGGCTGAAACATTCGATTTCTTTTGTATGTCAAATAGGCTCATTTTATCCTCTTGTTTTTGTAGCTTGTTAATATAGATTTGTTTTTGTTAATAATATCCTGGAACTGTTTAGCACTGATTCCAAGCTCGGTTAATACATCAAGGGCCTTGGGATTAATCAAGGCATTGAAGTGTGGGTGTGTAAAGATCTTATTGATCGACTCGTGTTCTTGTCGATTGATCTTTGGTTTTCTAAAGTTGTAGTGAGTAACTGACATTTCATATCTCCTTTTTGTTTTTCTTGTGTAGTTTATAAAGATCCTTTTGTCGTTGGATATCTTCTTGCATATCTTCCCAAATCTCGTTCTTAACTTCTTGCTTAACATCAGCATCAAGTTTGGTAATGATCTCAAAGTCAGATTTGTTTGGTGTCCACCATTGGTGATTCACTGATTTGTATGCAGGTGATACTTCACCTTGGGTTTTCCATTGCCACTGAATAACACCATGTTCGGTTTTACTATATAGATACATTACGCTACCTCTACTTCTACTTCTGAGCGATCTTCTAAATGTTGCCATTCAAACTCATTCTCACAAGCCTTGTCTTCTGCATCTTCCAGGTTATCAGCTTCAACATAAACTTCTTCTCTGATAATGGTTGTTCTAATAACTCTAAACTCTGTTAATGTGTCCGCGCTCATTACAACGCCCAAGATATAAGAGTTAACAGAGAGACACAAAAGAATATTATTATTAAGTTCTCAGTCATCTCACGAGCTACATCAGTCCATGGTTTTGGTTGTTGTGGTTTATGCAGTTTGTTTGCAAAGTCTTTCATTTATCTCTCCTATAAAATGAGTTGGTTATACCACGAAAGCCGAGCATAAGACTCGGCTAGTGGATTGTGAAAAGACTTAGTTTTTTATTGTCTTTATTGGTGAGTAGTATTCTCCACTCTTAGGGTTAGCAGATCTAATTGCTCTCTGTTTTTTATAATCTGCCATTCTTTTAGATTCTTGTTTTAAATGCTTCTTAAGATCACCAATATCTTTCTTAAATGCATTAGGGTTATTCTTTAGTATTTCTTCTAGCTTTCTCATTCTATCTCTCCTTTTAAATGGTAGCTTTTCTTGGCTACATAAGAATTATAGCAAATAGAACGCACAATGCAACTCTTTTCTACACTCTAACCTAATTAAGTCTGTCACAATCTATAGGGGAATGTTGCGACATCGAGTAGAATTTTCGTATGGAGAAGAAAGATTATAGTTACTTAATCGGTAAAGCTGGTCGTAAAAAGATTAAATTTAACGATGAAGACTTTGAAAACATTGAGAGGTGGGCTGGTAATGGTTTGTCTGAAAAACAAATTGCAGAGCTGTTGAACACATCAACTTCCACAATCTCACGCAGAAAAAGAGAATTGGCACAATTTGATAAAGCCTTAAAGAGAGGAAGAGCTAAATCAATTGCTGCGGTGACAAACGCACTTTACACTTCAGCTCTCGATGGGAATACTACGGCCCAGATATTCTTCCTGAAAAACAGAGATAGCGGATCTTGGATGGACAAAGCCGAGGTCAATCACAACTTAAATCTTGCTGAAGTCCTGGACTCTGCTAAGAATCGTGTGATCGAGGGCAGAGTCGTAGAAGATCAGATAGATTCAAAGCGTGTCCTTTCAGAGGACTCGCTGCCAACTAAAAATACGGGCTAGGCGTGGGAACTCTCTCATCTCCCCTACTGTATCCATGCCACGACTGGGAAGCCCGGCAAAATCAACTCTCCGATTTTGTAACCCCCCCAGTCACTTTTGTAGCGGGGGCTATAAATTTAGAACACTTGCACTAAAATTTTTTAATTTTTTTTTATGAAGTACGAACCAAAACAAGAAAAGCAGTTAATGACCGAACTATGGTCAATGAACATCAAAGATGATCCATTAAACTTTGTTAAGTTCGTCTTCCCATGGGGACAAAAAGACACCCCCCTCGAACATTTTGAAGGGCCTCGCAAGTGGCAGGAAAAAATTTTACGAGATATTACAAACCACATACAAAGAAACGACAGCTTAGACTTACCAGAGATGTTTAGACTGGCTGTGGCATCTGGTCGTGGTATTGGTAAATCAGCATTAGTGGCTTGGTTAATCATTTGGATGCTATCCACAAGACTAGGCGCAACCATTATTGTTACCGCCAACACCGAACAGCAGCTTAGATCAAGAACATGGGCTGAACTTGGTAAATGGCTCACGCTCTCAATTAATTCTCATTGGTTTATGAAAACTGCTACCACGATTAAACCTGCTGGTTGGTTTCAAGAAGCACTAGAGCGAGATCTTAAAATTGATACCGGGTACTATTACGCTCAAGCGCAGTTATGGTCAGAAGAAAACCCAGATGCTTTTGCTGGTATCCACAGCTCCTACGGAGTGTGTTTAATCATGGATGAGGCATCAGGTATACCCTCGCCCATTTACTCGGTTTCTGAAGGTTTCTTCTCTGAGCCTACCAAAGATCGCTATTGGTTTACTTTCTCCAACCCGCGCAGAAACACTGGCCCGTTTTATGACTCCTTCCACAGCAAACGCTCATTTTGGAAGTCGCTCCAAGTAGACTCCCGCACAGTCGAAGGCACTGACCAAAAACTATTTCAAACCATGATTGAACAATATGGCGAGAACTCCACAGTCTCACGCGTGGAAGTCATGGGCGAGTTTCCTCAATCTGACGATGACACTGTTATGTCAATGGAACTTGTCCGCGCTGCAGTAGATCGTGAGGTTAGTCTCACCGCCTCCGCGCCCATAGTCTGGGGTTTAGATGTTGCCCGCTTCGGTGGCGATAATTCTGCTCTGTGTGTGCGCCAGGGTAATACTGTTTTAGAGATTAAAACTTTTTCATCCATGGACTTGATGCAGTTGTGCGGTGTGATTAAAAATCGCTACGATGATGCGACTGTCATGGAACAACCGCAAGAGATCTTAGTGGATGTGATTGGTATTGGCGCGGGCGTGGTGGACAGACTAAGAGAACAGAATTTACCTGTGCGTGGCGTGAATGTTTCTGAGTCTCCAAGCAGCAGAAAGAACTATTTGAACTTACGCGCTGAGTTATGGTTTGCGATAAAAGAATGGTTGGCGCAGCGTGATTGCCGACTTCCTAATGATGATGAGCTTGTAGCGGAATTGGCTGCGCCGTTATACAAATATACTTCGACTGGAAAAATAAAGATAGAGTCAAAAGACGAAATGAAGAAAAGAGGAATCAAATCCCCGGACAAAGCAGATGCACTTGCATTAACCATGGCAAGTTCTGCCGCAAGTTTTAGTGGAAGCGAGAGTGTTTTCGGTTATAATTTCAAAAAACCTTTAAAATCTCGAATCATTCGAGTGGGATAGTTTTACATGGCTAAAGATTACGAAAAAGAAATGGAAGATATGCTTGAAAAAGAAGAAGAGCTGTCTGATGAAATAGAAATAGAAGTAAAAGATGAAACCGACATGGAGCATCTGGCTGGCGTTATTAAATCTGAGATGGATGATGCCAAAGATTTTATTCATCAAGTTGGCGCAGAACGAGCAGAATCTACTGAGTATTACCTGGGTGAACAACCACAAGCACAATCCAGTATGCAATCTGAATTTGTTTCTACCGATGTTAGAGACAGCGTGTTGTTTATGCTTCCGTCTATCATGCGTACATTCTTTGGTACTAAAAAGATTGTTGAATTTGTGCCTCATGGCCCAGAAGATATCCCTGTTGCCGAGCAACAAACTAATTATATTAATTACATTATTCAAGAAAAAAACCCTGGCTTCCAAGTTTTATACGATGCGTTTAAAGATGCTTTGGTTAGAAAAACTGGTTTTGTTAAAGTCTTTTGGGATGATTCTATTGCTGCATCGACCAGCGAATACACAAACTTAGATCCACAATCCTATCAAGCTCTCACGCTTGACCCAAATGTAGAGATCGTTCAAGAAACTGTCACCATGGAAAGCATCACACAAGTTGATCCTATGACTGGTGAAGAAATTACACAAGAGATTCCAGCTACATACGATATAACCATTCGCAGAATTAAAGCCAAAGATCAGGTGTGCATTGAATCAATACCACCAGAAGAAGTGTTAATCTCACGCAACGCTAGAAATTTAGAAACAGCATCTTATGTGGCTCACCGCATGATTAAGTCTGTCTCTGATTTGGTTGCTATGGGATATGACCAAGAAGAAGTAGAGCAATACGCAACCCAAAGTTCAAGTGCGGTTGACCCTGAAGCCTTTGAAGAGGTAGAGGCAAGAAACCCATTTGACAACATGGTATACCCGGACAGAAATGATACTGGTGCGAAAGAAGTTCTCTATGTCGAACATTATTTATTTTATGACTTTGATGGCGATGGCATCGATGAAAGAATTAGAGTTTGTACAGCAGGTGAAGGCGTTAATGTGTTGAATGTTGAGCAGTGGGATGATTTGCCTATTGCCATGTTCTGCCCTGACCCTGAACCACACACCGCAATTGGCTCATGCCCTGCGGATTACTTAAAACCAATTCAAGCTGCTAAATCTCAAATTATGCGTGACACCCTTGATTCCTTAGGTCACTCAATCTTTCCTCGTATGGCTGTTGTTGAAGGTCAAGTCAATATTGACGATGTACTCAATACTGATATTGGACAACCAATTCGAGTTCGCGCCCCTGGTATGGTTCAACCCTTTACAGTACCCTTCGCTGGTAAAGAGGCTTTTCCTGTTCTCGGATACCTAGATGAAGCAAAAGAGAATAGGACTGGTGTGTCAAAAGCCTCTGCTGGCTTAAATGCAGATGCTTTGCAATCAAGCACCAGCTCTGCTGTGTCCGCCACTATGTCAGGAGCGCAAGGCCGAATAGAAATGATTTGCAGACACTTCGCTGAAGGCGGACTCAAGCAATTATTTAAAACTACCAACAACCTAATCATCAAGCACCAAAACGCTCAAGATGTCTTTAGACTTGAGGGTAAGTTTATTCCTGTTGATCCTAGATACTGGGAATCAGACAAAGACATGGTTGTGAATGTAGCTATTTCTAAATCTTCTGATGAAGAGAAATTTGGTATCCTCTCGCAACTTGCAGGTAAGCAAGAACAAATTATGCAAACCATGGGGCCTCAAAATCCATTGGTATCTTTACAGCAATACTCCAACACGCTCACGCGCATGATTGAACTTGCCGGGTTTAAAGATGCCAACGCATTTATTAATACTCAAGTACCGCCTATGCCACCCACACCGCCAGAGCAACAGAAGTCTGATCCTGCGGAAATGTTGGCACAAGCCGAAGCTATGAAGGCACAAAACTTAGGGCAGAAAGCTATCATTGATGCTGAGACTGATCGCATGAAAATAATCATGGATGATGATAGACAACGCGATCTTGAAGAAGCTCAGATTAGACTTAAAGCTGCTGAACTTTCAGCCAAGTATGGTGCGCAAGTAAACATCGCAGAGATTAACGCTATTATGGAAAGAGATCGTGAAAACATTAGGCAAACTGCAAAAGATCAAGCTCAAGGACTATTTACTAACAATGGCAATCAAACTCTATAACTTAGAAGTGTTGGTTGACGATTTAGTTTATGTAGGCTCTGAGATTAGAGCTAAAAGCCAAGAAGAAGCAATTAAAATACTTGGTATTATCTCTGGTGGTGAAGTCACCGAAGATTCAGAAATACTAAGCTGTGAGGAAAAAACTTTACACTAATGGCATTAACCCCAGAAACACAAAGAGCTTTAATGGATATGCTCAAGGTTAAACAACCTGAGTCTATTGCTGCGCCTATATCACCTTATGAAGCCATACAAATGGATAAAGGTTTGTTAAGCACAGATCCAGTTATATCTAAATTACAAAAAGTTGGTCGTGGCGTTCAAAGTTTATTAAAGCCTGAAACCCCGGTTGATTATTTGATGTCTGGATTAGGCCCAGCAAAAGCAGTACAAGCAATAAATAAGGGTAAGAAGATTTATCACGGAACAAATGTTAAATACAAAGACTTTGATTTAGATAAATCTGCTGATGGAACAATGTGGTTTTCTGATAACAAAGATATGGTTAAGAAAGGATATGATGGAGCTTCTGGAAATAAATATGTAATGGAAAGAACCATTGATGAAAAAGCATTAAAGTTAGCTGATTGGGATATGGCAGACAAATATATGAATCAACAGTTAATTGATATGGGATATGATGGAATCAAATATGTTGATTCTGGAGCAAAAGATATTGTTTATCAAATCTTTAATCCAGCAAAGTTAAAATAACCATGGCAATTACATACAGAGGAGAAAAGTTTAGCGGTTTTAACAAGCCTAAAAAAACATCTGGTCACAAAACAAAATCACACGCAGTTCTAGCAAAAGTTGGAGAAACCATTAAACTAATACGCTTTGGTCAACAAGGTGTTAGCGGTGCTGGTAAAAATCCAATGACTGCAAAAGATAAAGCTAGAAAAAAATCCTTTAAAGCAAGACACGCTAAAAATATTGCTAGAGGTAGGTTGTCACCCGCTTACTGGGCTGATAAAGTTAAATGGTAAGGAGATAAATTATGTCAAAACAAGGACTGTACGCAAACATTCAAGCTAAACGCAAAAGAATAAAAGCTGGCTCAAATGAAAAAATGAGAAAGCCAGGAACTAAAGGTGCGCCAAAAACAAGTGCATTTAAACAAGCAGCTAAGACTGCAAAAAAGAGGAAGTAACCATGCCAAGCGGAAAAGGAACATACGGATCTAAGGTCGGAAGACCTAACAAAAAGCCAGTAAAAAAGCCTAAGAAAAAACCTGTTAAAAACATTAGGTATTAACAATGAAAGGTGTCAAACATTACAAGAGAGATGGTACTGAGCATAAAGGGTCTAGTCATAAAATGCCTGACGGAACTCTTCACACAAACAAGTCTCACACTTCAACAAGTGTAAAGCTGTTTCACAAAAAAGATCTATCTAAAAAAGCACAAGCAAAAATAGGGAAGTAAAATTGACTAATAGAATTCTATGCCTAGGGTTACTTAGTTTAATTCTAGTGGCCTCAACTAAGCCAACAATAGAAGTATCACCAGACTTAACTTTTTCTCAGCTACAAAAATACCATGCCTGTAAGGATATGTTGTTTAAACCTTATCCTATGAAAGTTAACCCAAAAGAGTGGAACAACTGCATGGCTGGATGAAGACAAGCAGTGCAAAAGCCAAGGGTCGCAAACTCCAACAATGGGTGGTTACTAAACTTGTTGACTTGCTTGGTTTTGACCCTGAAGACTTAGAATCAAGACCTATGGGATCTTCTGGTGAAGATGTCATTATGGGTGTTCAATCCCGCAAACAATTCCCTTACTCTATTGAGTGCAAAAACCAAGAAGCAGTTAATGTGTGGAAGGCTATGGAGCAATGCCAAACAAACTGTAAAGATTATGAGCCTTTGGTTATAATAAAGAGAAATAAAAGCAAACCACTAGCATTAGTGGATGCTGAGTATTTTATTAAATTACATAACAAAGAAAATGATTGATAAACTTATAAAGCCTGTAAGCGATATTTTAGACAAGTTCGTTGCTGACAAGGATCTTAAATTAAAACTATCTCACGAATTAGAAAAAGAAATTGTTTCTTTAAACAGAGCGCAGATAGAACTTAATAAAGTTGAAGCATCCCATGAAAGTATTTTTGTTGCAGGATGGAGACCTTTTATTGGTTGGGCTTGCGGAATAGCTTTGGTGTATCATTTTTTATTAGAGCCTATTATCCAGTACATATTAATTATTTCGGGAGCTGATTTTAAAACACCAGAGTTTGATTTTAGCCAACTCTCAACTATTGTTATGGCTATGCTTGGTATGAGCAGTTTAAGAACTTACGAAAAAACCAAAAAATAAAATGAACAATTGGAAGAACTTTAGGTTAGACGAGTTTAATTGCAAACATTGTGGTGAAAATAGGATTGAACATGAACTTATAGATAAGTTACAATTGCTTAGAGAGGACTTAGGTTTTCCATTTATTGTTTCTTCTGGTTATAGATGTTCAGAACATCCAATAGAAAAAAAGAAAAGTAAACCAGGCACTCACAATTTAGGAATTGCAGTCGATATAGCCTGTAGTCACAAACAAGCATTACAAATAGTGTCCGCAGCCGAAGGTTATGGATTCACAGGATTAGGAGTTAATCAAAAAGGCAATGGAAGATTCATACACCTCGATATCGGCAAGGCTACACATGATCATCCAAGGCCTCATATCTGGAGCTATTAATTTCTAATGGAACTTTCATTCTATGTAGTTTGGAATATCTTTGTAACTCTGGTCATCGCACCACTCTTTTATTCCATACGCAAAAATGAGAATGAAGCAAAAAGAATTGATATCTTAATGAATAAAACAAGAGAAGAAATAGCTAGAGACTATGTAACCCGCTCGGCACACAATGTTGAATATTCAAGATTAATGGATAAAATAGATAAACTTGATGCTAAAATAGATAAACTAATCACAAATTAAAAATATGGCAATAGGAATACCAGGTGAAACAGTTAGAGCAGGTGGCGGTCAAGTCGCAACTGGTCAACAATACGCACAACAGATAGCTGGCGGTATGCCAATGTCGCAAGTCATTGCACCAGGTGTTAGTTATTCTCCAGAACAACCAGGTGGTTATACACAAGCAGATTTAAATATGATTTCAACAGGAACAGCTCCTGTTATGCCTATAGCACCTACAACTGGTGAGGTTGCAACCATACCAAATCAAATGCCTTATGCCCCTCCAGGCACAACAATTGCTGATTTAATTCCTAACGACTTGATTCAAAATTACTTACAATTTATACCGAACCTTGGATTGCCATCAGATATTCCATTTCAAGACATAGCAGCAGATACAAGTTTTGCACCAGAGCTTAGTCAAGATGGTAATTTCTTTGTTCCGTCTAAATTTGATTTAGATGTTGAAGCTATTTTAGAAGGAGTTGATCCTGAGAAACTAGCAGAAATAGATTTAAGCAATATAGATTTACCAGATAGCAGGGGAAGACCTGGTATAGATTATTTCCCAGAGCCAAGAGATCCATTTATTGTTAGTGATTTTTTTGATTTACCTGGTCAAGCAGAAGTTCCATCTTTATTAGCTGAACCAACTCCTGCTCCAGTAGTAGCACCAGTTATGCCTCAAGCACCTGTGTATCAAGCACCAGCACCTACACCCGCGCCAATTGTGCAGCAAGCACCAGTAATGCCTAGCTTTCCAATTCAACAACCAATGAACTTTACTGGCTTACCTCAAGTGCCTGTTATGCCTGAACCAATCATGCAAAAACCAGTAATACCTCAAGTACCAATTAACATACCAAACATACCAATGAACTTTACTGGATTGCCAAACATTCCAGTGCCACCAACGGCTCAAGTATATATACCACCTCCTCCACCAGCATATACTCAGCCTAGAGTTGAAGATATTATTTCTCCAATCAGATCAGGCAGTCCAAGAAATTTTCAACAACCAGGTTTATTTAACTTAGTATAAATGTCAATTACACACGAAGAAGCAGTCAACGCAGCAGAAGCTGAAAGAATTTTAAATTCACCAGTTTTTAAAGAAGCTATTGAAGGCCTTAAAAACGAATACATAACCTACTGGTTAAACTCTCGCGGCATTGATGATGTTGCGGTCAGAGAAGACTTCCACAGATCCTTATTACTTCTTCCTGAAGTAGAAAGACACCTACGCATCATGGCTGAAAAAGGCAAACTCACAAAAGCCAACATTAATAAGATTCGTAACATAGCCTAAAACTTTCCCTTTTACACATTATTGGTTTAAAATATCCCTAAATACAAAATAGGAGTATTTATATGAGCAATAACGGAAAACCGACTGCTTTACAAACAGATGGTGAATCAACCACCTCAGCGTTTGAAAGTTTCTTAGCCCCTGAAGAGGACACGCAAGAAGAAGCAGTCATAGAGGAAGTTGAAGAGTTAATCGAACCAGAAGTTGAAGACTTTGAAGAGCAAGACGAAGAGCTTGTCGATGAGGAAGAACTCGAATACGATGACGAAGAAGATGGTGAAGAAGAAACGGAAGTTGAAGAGTTAGAAGAGCAACCCGTCTACAGAGTCACAGTTGATGGCTCAGAGATAGAGGTCACGCAGGATGAACTCATTAATGGTTATTCACGCCAACAAGATTATACGAGGAAGACGCAGGAACTTGCCAATCAAAGAAAAACGATTGAGCAACAAGCCCAAGAGCTTTCTCAAAGAGATGCGATTTACGCACAGTTGTTACCGAAACTAGAAGCCCAATTACAGGGTGAATTGGTAAACGAACCAGATTGGGATAGTTTATACAATGATGATCCGATAGCATTTGTACGCGAAAAACAACTCTGGGATGATAAGAAAGAAAAGTTTAAGGCTGCCGAAGCTGAACAGCAAAGACTCCAACAAGAGTCATACGCTCAACAGCAACAAGTAATTGCACAACAAGTGCAACAAGGCCAACAAAAGATTCTTGAAATCATACCAGAATGGAAAAATGCAGAAGTTGCTCAAAAAGAGAAACTAGCAATTCGCGACTATGGTGTTAATGTTTTGGGGTATGCACCTCAAGAAATGGATGCAATTTATGACTATCGTGCTTTGCTTGGTTTAAGAAACGCTTGGTTAAACTCTAAAACAGTTGAAGCCACGAAGAAGAAACCAACACAGAAAGCACCCGCAAGAGTGGCACGACCTGGAACGACCAGTAGAAAGAAATCGGTAGCACCAGCGAAAAGAGCAAAACAGGTTTTAGCTAAATCTGGCAAAGTCCAAGATGCAGCTAAAGTTTTTGAACAATTTTTAAAATAATTTTATAGGTAAATATAATGGCTAAAGTAACAAACGCATTTGATACATATTCAGCGACTTCAGACAGAGAAGATTTAAGTAATATCATTTACAACATCTCTCCAATGCAAACTCCGTTTATGTCTTCAATTGGAAAAAGAAGTATTAAGAATGTTGTCTTTGATTGGCAAACAGAAGATCTAGCATCTCCAGTTTCAACTGGTGAATTAGAAGGTTTTGAACTTTCTAGAGCTGCATCAGTTGGCACTACTCGTGTTAGCAATGTTGCTATGATCTCAAAAAGAGATGCAACTGTATCAGGCTCACAAGAGTCTTCAGACCCTGCTGGTAAGAGATCAGAAATGGCTCACCAACTAGCTATCATGTCTAAAGCTCTGAAGAGAGATATGGAAGAAGCTCTTTGTCAAAAGAATGGAAAAACTACTGGTAATGCGACAACTGCTCGTAAGACTGGTGCTTTTGAATCTTGGATGAAATCTAATGTTAACAGAGCGGCTTCTGGATCACCTACTGGTGGTGGAACAGCTCCAACAGACGGAACTCAAAGGGATCTTACAGAACCTTTATTGAAGTCTGTACTACAAGATTGCTTTGAAAGTGGTGGCGAACCATCATTAGCAATTTGTGGGCCACATAACAAACAAGTTATCTCTGGTTTCACAGGTAGATCTCAAGCAAGACAAATGATCGATGCAAACACTGTTGAAGCATCAGTATCTATCTACTCTTCTGACTTTGGTGAGCTAAAAATAGTTCCATCAAACAGATCAAGAGAAAGATCTTTATTGTTGGTTGATCCTGAAATGGCAAAAGTATCTTACTTGCGTGATTTCAAAACAGTTGACATTGCAACAATCGGTGATGCAGTCACTAAAATGATCGTTGTTGAGTATGGATTAGAAGTATCCAACGAAGCAGCTCATGGTTTAGTTGCTGACCTTAACGTAAGTTAAGTTCTCGGTTAATAACCTTAAAGGGATGTTTCGGCATCCCTTTTTTTTGTGTTAAAATTCTTGCATGGCTAAAAGAACTGTTATAGATCATAAAACTGGGTTTACCAATGAGTTTATTACTGAAGATAATAAAGATATCTATCACACAACTCAGGATCTAAATCCTATAATAGAACATTGCAAAGTGCTTTCAGAAAATAAGCCAGGCAAAGATCTTCGCCATGTGGCAGAAGTACCATTGATCGTATATCAAAGAGCTTGTCGAGAAGGATGGGCTAATGATATGGCACAATGGAGAAGGTGGTTAAACAATTCAGACAATAAAGTTTTTAGAACATGGCAAGGTAAACTATGACATACGCAGAATTAAAATCTAATATCGCAAGTTATCTGAATCGCTCAGATTTAACAGATGTGATTGATACATTTATTGATAGCACAGAAGCAGAATTTAACCGCAGATTAAGAGTTAAAGGCATGATTAAAAGAGCCACTGCAACACTAGATTCTCAATACATCTCTGTACCAATTGATTGGTTAGAGGCTATTAACATACAAATTGATAGCGGTGATTTTTCACCATTGTTTCAACAATCCATAGAATCCTTGGATGTCTACAGAAAGTCTAATAATAATGTAACAGGGCAACCTATTTACTTTGCAATGGTTGATGATTCAATTGAATTTGCACCTACCCCAGACGGAAGTTATACAGTACAATTAACCTACTACGGAAAGATTGACTCGTTGAGCGACTCTAATACTAGCAACTTTTTATCCACAGGATATCCAGATGCTTACCTTTACGGATCACTTAAACACGCTTCAATCTATTTAATGGAAGATGAACGAGTGCCATTATTTACAGCACAGTTCGAAAAGGCTCTGGAAGAAATGAAACTAGAGCAAGAAAAAGCTGCGTTTGCGAAAGGATCTTTAATGCAAAGAAGAAGAACTTACGGCAAACAACGCAAAAACACTTATTATTTTGGTAATAGTTAGGAGTATATGAAATGGCAGGATTTACAGATTATTTAGAAGATAAAGTTTTAGATCATGTATTTGGTGGAAATGCTTATTCAGCACCAGGAACATTATTTGTTGGTTTATTTACAGCAGCACCATCTGATTCAGGCGGGGGAACAGAATGTTCTGGCGGTTCTTATGCTCGTAAAAGCATGGCAGCTATGACAGTTAGTGGAACTTCCCCAACAACAGCAACCAATGGAGCAGCAGTAGAATTTGCAACTGCAACTGGATCATGGGGAACTGTGACTCATGTTGGAGTTTTTGACGCATCATCTAGTGGAAACTTAATGGCTTTTGCAGCATTAACTGCATCTAAGGCAGTTTCAAGCGGTGATGTATTCAGATTTGACGCTGGTGATCTAGACATTACATTAGCTTAATAACATGGCCTCAGTAGGCTATGGTGCTTATAACTACGGAATTGCCGCTTATGGCACTCCGCAGTATCAAGTTGCATCCGCAACATTAGCGCAAACATCAGACTTTGACGCAGTAGCAGGACTTACACTTTTTGCATCTGCAACATCAGCACAGACTTCTGGATTTACTTCATCAGCCTTACTGGTTAAACCAGGGGCAGCGACAATAGCACAAACCTCTGGATTTGACGCGACAGCCGAATTTGTTAAGTTAGGATCTGCGGTTATAGCTCAAACATCTGGGTTCATTGCAACAGCAAGACAAATAGATCGTGGAGAAGCCACGATTGCACAAACATCAGATTTCACATCTACGGGCCATATAGTTAATCTTGGCTCAGCTACCATTGCACAAACATCTGGATTTTCAGCAACAGGTTTAATTATTTTAGATGGTGTAGCAACCATTGCTCAGACATCAGGCTTTACATCAAGCGGTGTGCGTATAGCACTAGGTCAAGCAACCTCAGAGCAAACATCAGCCTTTACCGCGACAGGAAGATTTATTATTGGAGCTAATTCAGTTATAGCTCAAACAAGCGATATGACTGCATCAGGCGGTCTAACATTCTTTGTATCAGCAACCATTTCACAAATCAGTGGTTTTTCTGCTGTTGGTGGTTTAAAATGGAATGACATTATAGTTCCAGCTGAAACATGGACAGACCAAACCGCAACAGGCGGTACATGGGCAGAGCAAACCAATTCATCAACAGACTGGACAACATTAGGCAAACAAGACGCAGCTTAAAGGAATTTTTTTATGTCAGATACATTTACTACTAATCTTAATCTTACTAAACCAGAGGTCGGTGCATCCACCGATACCTGGGGAACTAAGTTAAACACAGATCTTGATTCTCTTGATGCAATCTTTAGTGCTACTGGTACATCGGTAGCAATTAACCTAGACGGAGCAGTTATTGATAGCTCTGTTATTGGTGCAAATTCAGCAGCAGCAGGTACTTTTACAACTGTAGTTGCAACTAGCCTAGACATCTCAGGCGATATAGACGTAGACGGCACA
>TARA_R100000541_G_scaffold3093_4_pt1 | contig 19135 bp, 15 predicted proteins | sample TARA_R100000541 | Tara Oceans TARA_R100000541 (sample SAMEA2621416) | marine metagenome | biome: marine biome (ENVO:00000447); feature: surface water layer (ENVO:00002042); material: "saline water (ENVO:00002010), including plankton (ENVO:xxxxxxxx)" | depth 5 m | reverse complement strand
GAAGCGGCGCGCGCCGGTGAACAGGGACGCGGTTTTGCCGTGGTCGCCGACGAAGTTCGCCAGCTGGCCGGCCGCACCAGCGCCGCCACCGAAGAAATCGTCAGCGTGGTGCAAAAGAACCAGGCACTGGTGGACGAAGCGGTACGAGAGATGGCCAACAGCCGTGAGCAAGCAGCACAAGGCCTGTCCCTGGCCAACCAGGCCGGCGCCGTGATCGTCGAGATTCAGGACGGGGCCAAGCAGGTCGTCAGCGCCGTCGGGCGCTTCGCCAACGAATTGAATTAATCGCTTCGGATAAAAGACCGGGATGCGCAGCGTGGTCCCTGCGCCCCCTGGTCGTTCGCTTGAGTACCGCCCGCCTCCCATCAAGCGGCCGACAGCCGGCGGGAGACTGGAATTCCAGGCACCACAGATTACTTTCTGACCTGAGCTCGTCTCGGTGCGTTGTCACTTAGCGAAGTAGGCCTACGCCATCTACCGAGGCAGAGCCATTTCCCAATCGCCGGTCACCTCGAAGCACCACTCGGCAATCCGCCGAAACTTTCAGGCCAGGCATCAGCCGTACTTACAGACCCCCATTTTCACGTCTGGAGCATGTATGGCTTACCCGAAGATTCACGCGCAGAAACAAGACCGTTTGCCGGGGCTGGAAAGCGAGATGCAGCCGCCGGCGGAATTCATCCGCGACAGTTACAAGGGCAGCGGGAAGCTGGCCGGCAAGGTCGCCTTGGTCAGCGGTGGTGATAGCGGCATCGGTCGCGCGGCAGCGGTGCACTTTGCCCGTGAAGGTGCCGATGTGGCGATCATGTACCTAGACGAGCATGAAGACGCCCAAGATGCCAAGCGCATGATCGAAGCCGAAGGTCAGCGTTGCCTGCTGTTGCCCGGCGACATCCGCGATAGCAGCCACTGCACTGATGCGGTCGAACAGACGGTGAAGACATTCGGCCAGCTGGACGTGCTGGTAAACAATGCCGGCCGTCAGGAAGTGCAGACACGGCTCGAAGACATCACCGATGAGCAATGGGAAAAGACCTTCGCCACCAACATCCACAGCTACTTCTACCTAACCCGTGCTGCACTGGCGCACCTGAAAGCCGGTGCAGCGATCATCAACACCACCTCGATCAACTCCTTTATCGGCAACCCGATGCTGGTGGACTACACCTCGACCAAGGGCGCCATCGACGGCTTCACCCGTGCCCTGTCGCAGCAACTGATCGAGCGCGACATCCGCGTGAACCAGATCGCGCCCGGTCCGATCTGGACACCACTGCAACCCGCCACCCTCGGCAAGCACGACCCCGAGTTGCTTGAGGACTTCGGCAGTCAAATGCCCATGGGTCGCTGTGGCCAACCTTCTGAGCTGGGTCCGGCGTACGTGTACCTGGCGTGCGAAGACTCGTCCTATGTCAGTGGCCAGACTATCCATATCAATGGTGGCAAGGTGCTAAACGGCTGAGCTGACTCTCTATCTGCCCATCGTGCCGTGCCGCGCTATCACCGCGGCCGGCGCAGGCTGCGGCCATCCGAAGCATCGGGTAATGACCTGCAACGGAACCATCCTCCCGCTTCGCCCGCCCAATGCAGAACGGTACGCGATCACCGCACCGGTCGAGCCGCGCGCCACAATCACGAACCGCAGCCAGAGCTGCACACAAAGGTGAAGTCATGCCCCAGATCCTTCTCGCGGCGTTCGACCGCTACGCCGAAGCCGAGCAAGTCAAGACCGAACTCCTGAGCAAAGGTATCGCCGGCGACGCCATCCAGATTTCAGCCTCCTTCAACCCGGATAGCGTCGACAGCAGCCGCGTGGAAGTGGTGGGCGAAGAGCCGGGCGATGACGCCACGGCTGCCGAGAAGCTGGGAAGTTTCTTCCACAAGATTTTTGGTGACGATTCCAGCAAGCACGCAGGCCGCTATCCGGAAGCTGCCCGGCGTGGCTCGACAGTCGTGACTGTCACGCTGGATACCGATGCCGAGGTCGCCATGGTTGAGGACCTGATGGAGCGAAACGGCGCCATCGATATCGACGAGCGCAGCGCCAACTGGGGTGAAGAAGAAGCGACTCCAGTCACTGCCAGCACCGAAACTCTGACCACCGGCTACCCCGACGCCACATCCCTCAGCGTCGATGAACGCGAAGTGGACGGGACGGCCAGCGGAGATCGTGGCGCCGCAAACGGCTCGATTCCCGGCCGTGCGGAAAACGACAAGGCTGGACGGCGCGACAACACGGCCGGCCGGGTCCGGATCGTGCCGCGCTGAGAGCGGAGCGGCAATGCGCGGGTCAGCCTCATCCTTTCCAAGCACCGCGCTGACCTGGCAAGGCTGACCGCAACGCCGGCTCACGTTGGCGGAACAGATTCCCGGCCGGGGGAGAGCCGACCCTGCAGCGCCAGAGCATTAGCAATCGCCGCACCGCTGGCGGTGTTATCGAAAATGCACCAGTTAGTCGTACTTGCCTGCGTCTCCAGACGCACGGCCAAGCGGTCGAGCCAGTCATCGCCATAGGACGAGTAGTACATGCGCGGCGAGCCATGCAGGCGGTAATAACGGAAACCCTGCCAGCCGCCCGGTTCAGCTGCTTCCGCAAAGGGCGCCGGATCGGCCGCCACCCTAGCTATCCGTGCCTCGTGAAGCAGCGGCTCAGCATCGATCCAGCTCGGATGGCGAGGCTCGATTGCCACCGGCCCCGCGTAATCCTTTCTCAGAGCGTCGATAAACGCAGCGGCACTGGCCGGTTCGTAATCCAGCGACGGCGGCAATTGCACCAGCAGGCAGCCGAGCTTCTCACCCAGGTGGCTGCACTCGTGCAGAAACTGTTTGAGCAAGCCTTCGCACTCAAGCAGACGCCGTTCATGGGTGATCTGCTTGGGGACCTTGACGCAGAAACGAAACCCGTTCGGCACGCTTTCGGCCCACTTGGCATAGGTCGCGGGTCGGTGGGAGCGATAGAACGAACTGTTGATCTCCACGCCGGGCAAACGACCCGCGTAACGCACTAGATGTGTTCCCCCTGCCGGAAACGCCGGCCATTGCTCGCGCGGCAGACTCCAGCCGGCGGTGCCAAGCAAAATGGGACTACTGATTGCCATAGGCTGGCCTTTCTGTGAAACGACGGTCTCTTGAAAAGACCACGCAGTGCGACCTTACGATCCGTTGCTACAGTGACCGCACCATGTAAATGCCAGAACCCGAAGCGCTGCGCCTGTGCGCCCGACACATGGCACTCTTCCGTACCGCTCGTATTGCGCGGCTCGATTGTCCAAACTTGCAGCACACCTGATCAGAGAGGCGTCGATCATGCGCAAGGCCGAAGCCAAACATCGCCACAGCTCCAGCCTTGAAAGGCTGCAACGCTTCCTTAGCTGGGCTACGGAACGTCATCCCGACTTCACACCGAAGAAAAATCATCAGGAAAAGTGGTTCAGCACCTACCTCGGCCACCAACCGCCGGAGATCGGCCGTGCGGCGCGGTTGTATTGGCTCGGGCTGGACCCGGTAACCGTCGAGGCGAACCTCGAGAACGCTGAACCAGCGAGCCTGATCGGACGCCTGCTGAACCGGGACGTGAACGACTTCAGCTGTACGGTGGATATTTTCGGCGTTGAAAAAACGCTGGATTGCGGCCCAGTGCAGAACCTGCTGGAGCCCGAGTTCGCGTTGCGCATCGACGAAAGCCGCTCTGTCGATGAGTTTGAACGCCATGTCTGCGCCGCAGTGGAGGCCCTGGTCCGAGATCGCCTGCATGTGCTGGAAAAGCCCTTCGCTGAGCTCAGCGACGAACAGAAGGCGCAATGTTTGGAGCGCCTGCCCGTCCGGCTGGCACGCCTGGATGATTTCGCGGCGCGCGCCGTCGATATCGTCAACGAGGTCAAGCATGAGCTGCGCTATGTCGTCGAGTTGCGCCACGGCGAGGTAGCGCTGGACATGCAGCGGCGCATTCCGGGCGGCCAGGGCCATGTGCTCAGCGACCGGGAAGTCGCCGAGCTCAAAGACGAAGACCGCGCGGCGATGAACGCCAAGTTCGAGATGATGATTGAGGAGGCGCAGGACTTCGACCTGCAGCTCCTCGGTGAGAAGCGCCTGACCGAAGTCTTCATGATGGAGCCGAAAAAGCTGCGCCGGACCATCCGTTTCGCCCGCGAGGACAACCGCGAGAAGATGGCCTTCGCCGTGCTGCTGGAGAACAACCCGCGCTTCGTCCATTACCACAAGCTCTACGCTGCCAGGCGCATCACCCGCACCTGGACCGCCCTGCTCGGTCCGACCAACAGCGGCAAGACCTACCAGGCGATCCAGGCCATGACCGGCGTGACCCACGCCATCTACCTCTCACCACTGCGGCTGATGGCGCTGGAAAATCAGGAGCGTATCGAATCCATGGGCGTGCCCTGCTCGCTGGTCACCGGCGAGGAAGAGATCATCCGCGAGGGCGCCACCCACTACTGCTGCACCGTAGAGGAATTCGCCCGCTTCCGGCACGAGTCATGGGACGTGGTGGTGATCGACGAAGTACAGATGATGGCCGACTCGCAGCGCGGCTGGGCCTGGGTCGATGCGCTGGTCAGTGCTTACACCCAGGACCTGATCATGACCGGTCCGGAGCTGATCCAGCCGTCGCTTAAAACCCTGTGCGACCTGTGCGAAGACCAGCTGGTAATCAAGCGCACCAAACGCCTCTCGCCCGTCGATGTGGCGCGCCGCGCGACCAACCTCAAGCAGCTGGACGCCGGCTCGATGCTAGTCGCCTTCAGCCGCAGGACGGTGCTGGAACTCAAGGCGATGCTGGAGATGACCGGCAAAAGTGTCTCGGTGGTCTATGGAGCCCTGTCGCCTGAAGTGCGCCGCGAACAGGCGCGCCGCTTTCGCGAAGGCGAGGCGGACATCATGGTCGCGACCGATGCCGTGGGCATGGGCCTGAACATGCCAGCACATACGCTGTGTTTCTACACCGATGAAAAGTACGACGGCGTCCAGAATCGTCAGCTCAAGGTCCAGGAGGTCAAGCAGATTGGCGGCCGCGCCGGACGCTTCGGCCATCACGCCAGCGGGGTCATCACCGCCCTCGACGGGCAAACGCTGCAGTCGATCAAGCAGCTGTTCCACAGCGCCGACCAACCGGTCGACCTCTCTCAATTCCAGGTGCGGCCTTCCATCGAACACTTGCAGGCCATCGCCGAGCTGATGAACGAACCTAGCCTGCTACGGGCCTGGTTGACCTTCAACCGCAACATCAACTACGGCGACGAATTCATTTCGATCCTGCCCGACGAGCTGGCGGAGTGGATCAAGCTGATCGACGACCCCACTATCGATCTGCCGTTGCGCTGGATATTTGCTTGCACGCCAATCCGCGGCGGTCTCGACAGCCCGGCCGCCGTCTTCGCGCAGCAATGGCTGAAAAAGGTCGCGCAGGACAAAGAGATTCCATTGCCTCGACTGATCATCGATGCGGATCTCGCCACCCTGGAGAGTTCGCTTCACGTCATCGAAACCTACCTGCACCTGGCGCGTACGCTGCCGGCGTACTTCCCGGCGCTGGAGCAGGCCGAAGAGCATCGCAGTCTGCTCAATGGCGCCATCACCCGCGAGCTGTCGCGCCAGCGCAAGCCACGCAGTTCGGACCGCCGGCGCGGATCCGGCGATAACCGCAATTGCAAGGGCTGTGGCAAAGCCATGCCGATGGCTGCGCGCAAATTCAGGCTGTGTCAGAGCTGTTTTCGCGAGCAGCGCTAAGCGGTTCGTGGAGCACGGCGGCACGGCGGCACGGCAACTCAGCGCCCTCCTCACAACTCGATGCCTGCCCGTTGCGGGCATCGAGGCTGGCCAGCAGCGATTTCGGCCCTTAGGATGCCGCAATCTATAGCGTGACCGGGCTCTCCAGCGCCTCGTTACGACAGCGATCACCGCAAGCCATGGAGTCAGGGCCGATGTCGATCATCCTTCAGTTGCGCAGGCAACTGGCCGCGGCCACCAGCAAATTTGGCTGGGCCGCACTGTTACTCGCACTCTTGGTGCACGCTGGCGTGTCCTATCTCGGTTTGCGCCTGTTTGCCGAAGCGCCGCTCACCGAGTTGAAGACCTTTGTCTATTTCTATCTCACCACGGCATTGACCGTCGGTTACGGTGACTTTTCGCCACAAACCGCTGGCGGACGCATCTTTGTTTCCACTTGGCTGATGGTCGGCGGCATTGCGCTGCTGACTGCCATCATCGGCAAAACCACCAATTCCATAATCGCAGTCTGGAGGAAAGGCATGAAAGGCAAAGGGACGTTCGCCACCTGCACGGGCCATACCGTGGTGATCGGTTGGGAAGGCGAAATCAGCGAGCGCGTCGTCGAGCTGCTGCACGAGGACGAAACCTCCAATGATCACCTGATCGTCATCTGCGACACCCAGCTCGAAGAAAACCCGATGCCTGGCAAAACCGAGTTCATCCACGGCGAGAGCCTGTCGTCCCTGGCGCTGTTACAGCGCGCCGGGGTGAAAGGGGCCGAACGCACGCTGGTGCGCACCGGCTCGGATGACCTGACACTGGCAGTGGTGCTGACCATCAATCAGCTCAATCCGGTCGGCCATGTGGTTGCACATTTCAGCAGCAGCGAGACGGCCCGTCTTGCCCGCAGCTACGCGCCGAAACTGGAGTGCACCTCCAGCATGGCCATCGAAATGCTGGTGCGCTCATCGCAGGACCCGGGCTCCTCGGTGATCATCAACGAGTTGCTGAGCGTTGGCCAGGGCGCGACACAGTATCGGCTGCTGCTACCCGAGAGCTTCGAAAGCACCGTCGGCGCGCTATACAAGCAATTGAAAGACCGTCACAACGCAACGCTGATCGGCTATCGCGCCAAGGACCAGACCCAACCAATCATCAACCCGGGCAATGACGTCTCAGTGCGCGGCGGCGAGCTGTTCTACATCGCCGATGCCCGCCTCGCAGGGCTGGGCGACGCCAGCTGAGAATGGCGCAGCGCCGAACAGGCCTGCGCCGGTAGAACCAGCGGTGCTCGCATTTCACCACAACGAGCTGAGCATCACGGTCATCCTGTAGACCCAACGAATCTGGATCTGCCCACGCTGACTCACCCGTTCGGTTATCGCCGAGCCAGGCTCCCTCGGTCTCGATCTTCTCGGGAATCAACCACGCCATCCCCGCTCTGATTTATACAGTCTGAGCAATCGGGAGGCACCATGAGCGACCCGCACGATCTGCAACGATTCGTCGACGCCCAGCAATCGGTTTACGACCGCGCGCTGGCGGAACTGAAGGCCGGCCACAAACAAAGCCACTGGATGTGGTTCATCTTTCCGCAGATTGCGGGCCTCGGGCACAGCGACATGGCGCGTCGCTACGCTATCAAGGATGCGAACGAAGCCACGGCTTATGCACAGCACCCGCTGCTCGGGCCTCGCCTGGAAGAATGCGCAGAAGCGCTGCTCGCCCATGCGGAGCGTCCGGCACGGCAGATTCTCGGCTCGCCTGATGATATGAAGCTGCGCTCGAGCATGACGCTGTTTGCCGCCGTCGCGCCTGAGCGAACCGTATTCCAGGCGGTGCTCGATGCTTTCTTCGCGGCCGATCCCGACCCAGCCACGCTGTCGCGTCTGCACCATTGAACAAGCACGAAGGCCAGGCGTCGTTAGATGGAGCGCAGCCAGTGCGGTAGGCTTCCCCCTTTCTGGCAGGTCCTCCGCCCTCATACAGGTGCCCAGATGAATCTCTCGCTGTTCAGCCGTTACGCTTTTCTTTTCCTCTGCGTCGCCACTGCCGTGTTTTGCCTGCCTTTTCTGAATCACCCCTGGGTATGGCCGTTGTTCATCGTCACCGCACTGCTCTCGCTCATTGGCGTCCGTGATCTGCGCCAGTGCGAACATGCGGTGCGGCGCAACTACCCGATCCTCGGCAACATCCGCTACATGGTCGAAGGCGTCCGTCCGGAGATTCGTCAGTATTTGCTCGAGAGCGATCAGGAGCGCGTACCGTTTTCCCGCGCACAGCGCTCGCTGGTCTATGCGCGGGCGAAGAATCAGGTGGATGACAAGCCCTTCGGTACCCTTATCGATGTTTATGAACCGGGATACGAATGCATCGGCCATTCGATCCGCACCGCAGCGGTCAGCGACCCCGAAACCTTTCGCGTGTCCATCGGCGGGCCACAGTGCAAGCAGCCCTACTCCGCATCGGTGTTCAATATTTCAGCGATGAGCTTTGGCTCGCTCAGCGGCAATGCCATTCAGGCGCTGAACCGAGGTGCCAAGCTCGGCGGTTTCTATCACGACACGGGCGAGGGCAGCATCAGCACCTATCACCGCCAGCACGGCGGTGATCTGGTCTGGGAGCTGGGCAGCGGATATTTCGGCTGCCGCACCGAGAGCGGCGCATTCGATCCGGAACGCTTTGCCGTGCAGGCACGGGACCCGCAGGTCAAGATGATTGAGATCAAACTCTCGCAAGGCGCCAAACCCGGGCATGGCGGCATCCTGCCAGGGCGCAAGGTCAATGCTGAAATCGCTTCCACTCGCGGCGTGCCGGAAGGCATTGATTGCATCTCCCCCGCAAGCCATAGCGCTTTCGGCACTCCCTTGGAGCTGATGGATTTCATATCCCGCCTGCGCGAGCTGTCCGGTGGCAAGCCAGTCGGTTTCAAGCTGTGCATCGGTCATCCATGGGAGTTCGTCGGTATCGTCAAGGCGATGCTACAGAGCGGTATCTATCCGGATTTCATCGTGGTTGACGGCAAGGAAGGCGGTACGGGCGCGGCGCCGGTGGAATTCACCAACCATATCGGTATGCCGCTGCGCGAAAGCCTGTTGTTCGTGCATAACGTGCTGGTCGGCTGCAACCTGCGCGAGCACATCCGCATCGGTGCCAGCGGCAAGATCGTCAGCGCTTTCGACATCACCAGCGTCCTGGCGATGGGCGCCGACTGGGTCAACTCTGCCCGCGGGTTCATGTTCGCGATTGGCTGCATCCAGTCACAGCACTGCCACACCAATCGGTGCCCCACCGGTGTCGCCACCCAGGACCCGCTGCGCCAACGCGCGCTTGTCGTACCCGACAAGGCTGAACGGGTGTTCAGTTTTCACCGCAACACCGTGCACGCCCTGGCCGAACTGCTGGCAGCGGCCGGCCTCTCACACCCGGGTGAACTGGGCCCGCACCACCTGATCCGGCGAATCAGCTCGACCGAAATCAAGCTGTTCTCGCAGCTCTACTATTTCGTTCAGCCCGGTGCGCTGCTGGCGAAAAAGATCGACAGCGAATTCTTCGCCAGAATCTGGAGCATGGCCCAGGCGGACAGCTTCGAAGCCATGCCGCAAAAGACCGACCGTGGCGCTGCGCAGGTCGAGGAGCCACTGATCAGCTAACCCCTCCAACCGGCGTCAACGCCAGCCTCCCAGTTTGTTTGCGAGCCAACGGCATCGATGACCGCGCGATGCATTGGCTGCGAGGCGCCAGCGGCCAGCGCGCGCTCTAATCGGCCAGGGCGCCGCCAAGACCATCACCCGCCAGAATCCTGCCACACATGACAGGTTCGGCGTGCTTTTGTCAGTTTTCCGCTGAAATGTTCAGCTTTTTACTTTGACAGCCCGAGATTTTGACTTTAAGTTTTCGATTCCGAACATTTCCGAACCCACGCAGTATTCGGATCATAAAAACAACAGCCCTACAAAGAGGTTCAGTGCATGAGTAACCCGTCCACCCCGACGCTTCGGGGGCAATGCATCGCCGAGTTTCTCGGCACCGCTCTGTTGATCTTCTTCGGTACCGGCTGCGTAGCTGCGCTCAAGCTCGGTGGTGCAGACCTAGGTCTCTGGGAAATAAGCATTATTTGGGGTGTCGGCGTCAGCATGGGTGTGTACCTTGCCGCCGGTGTATCAGGTGCGCATCTGAACCCTGCAGTCTCCATTGCACTCTGGCTGTTCGGCACCTTCGAACGTAACAAGGTCCCCGCCTACATCCTTGCGCAGACGGCGGGCGCCTTCTGCGCCGCTGCGTTGGTTTATGGTCTTTACAGCAGCCTGTTTTTCGATTTCGAACAGGCGCAGCACATAACCCGTGGCAGTGTCGCCAGCCTGCAGCTCGCATCGGTGTTTTCCACCTACCCGCACCCATCGCTGTCCATCGGCCAGGCGTTTCTGGTGGAAGTGGTGATTACCGCTATCCTGCTGGGGATGATCATGGCGCTGACCGATGACGGTAACGGCCTGCCCCGCGGCCCCCTGGCGCCCCTGCTGATCGGTCTGCTGATTGCCGTGATTGGCGGTGCGATGGGTCCGCTGACCGGTTTTGCGATGAATCCAGCGCGGGATTTCGGACCGAAGCTGATGACATATTTCGCCGGTTGGGGCGAAGTCGCATTTACTGGCGGACGCGACATTCCGTATTTCCTGGTCCCGCTGCTCGCCCCGGTGCTGGGTGCCTGCATTGGTGCGGCCGGTTACAAGGCGCTGATCTGCAAACATTTGCCAGGGCTGGGAGGCGCTGCGTGCGCCGTCCCTGAGACTAAGCCCGAGGCCGAGCCCTTCACCAAACACGATGTCACTGCCCACGAAGCTCGTTAAGGAATCGACACCATGAGCAATCAGAACAACAAGCAATTCATCGTCGCCCTTGACCAGGGCACCACCAGCTCCCGCGCCATCGTGCTCGACCGCAACGCCAACGTGGTAACCATTGCCCAGCGTGAATTTGCGCAGATCTACCCGCAACCGAGCTGGGTCGAGCATGATCCCATGGAAATCTGGGCGACCCAGAGCGGCGTGTTCGTCGAGGCGCTGGCGCAAGCCGGGATCACCAATGAACAGGTTGCCGCGATCGGCATCACTAACCAGCGTGAAACCACCATCGTCTGGGACAAGATCACAGGCCGGCCGATCTACAACGCCATCGTCTGGCAGAGCCGCCAGAGCACGCCGATCTGCGACCAGCTCAAGCGTGACGGCATGCAGGATCACATCCGCAAGACCACCGGTCTGGTCATCGACCCTTACTTCTCCGGCACCAAGATCAAGTGGATCCTCGACCACGTCGAGGGCAGCCGTGAGCGCGCCCGCCGTGGTGAACTCTTGTTCGGCACCGTGGACTGCTGGCTGATCTGGAAGATGACCCAAGGCAAGGCGCACGTAACCGATTACACCAACGCTTCGCGCACCATGCTCTACGACATCCACAAGCTGGACTGGGACCCGGTAATGCTGGAAACGCTGGATATCCCGCGTGAAATGCTGCCGGAGGTGCGGTCCTCGTCCGAGGTCTATGGCCACGCCTATCTAGGTTCCGGCCAAAGCACCGGCATCCCCATTGCCGGCATCGCAGGTGACCAGCAAGCGGCGCTGTTCGGCCAGATGTGCGTCGAGCCGGGCCAGGCGAAGAACACCTACGGCACCGGCTGCTTCCTACTGATGAACACCGGGACCAAGGCCGTGCAGTCCGAACATGGCTTGCTCACCACCATTGCCTGCGGACCGAAAGGCGAAGTGAACTATGCACTGGAAGGCGCCATCTTCAACGGCGGCTCCACGGTGCAATGGCTGCGCGACGAGTTGAAGGTGATCAACGATTCGCTGGATTCGGAATACTTCGCCACCAAGGTTCAGGACAGTAATGGCGTCTACCTCGTACCGGCGTTCACCGGCCTTGGCGCGCCCTACTGGGACCCACGCGCCCGTGGCGCACTGTTCGGTCTGACGCGGGGTGTAAAGGTCGACCACATCATCCGCGCCGCGCTCGAATCCATCGCCTACCAGACCCGCGACGTACTCGATGCCATGCAACAGGATGCCGGCGAGCGCCTGCGCTCACTGCGCGTGGATGGCGGCGCAGTGGCGAACAACTTCCTCATGCAGTTCCAGGCCGACCTGCTCGGTACCCAAGTCGAACGCCCGGAAATGAAGGAAACCACCGCTCTCGGTGCTGCCTACCTGGCCGGCCTGGCGACCGGTTTCTGGAGCAGCCTGGACGAATTGCGCAGCAAGGCCACAATCGAGCGCGTGTTCGGACCCGCCTGCGACGACGAGAAGCGTGAAGCCCTCTACAAGGGCTGGAAGAAGGCGGTTGGGCGCACCCGCGACTGGGAAGAGGAATAAGCCCCAACGCACAAGCACCCCTGTCATCGCGCCCGGCCCGGTCCTGAACCGCGCCGGGCACGCTTATTCGCAAACGAACAATTCTTTAATCAAACCCCAGACTGCGGCATCCTTCACGGCATATCGATAAGAAGGAAGCCTCCATGAGTCTGGCCCCACGACAGCAGAGCATTCTCGACCTGGTCCGCGAGCGCGGCTACGTCAGCATCGAAGAGCTGGCGCAACAGTTTGCGGTGACGCCCCAGACCATTCGCCGTGACATCAACCAGCTCGGCGAGGCCGGCCTGCTGCGCCGCTACCACGGTGGTGCCGCCCACGATTCCAGCGTACAGAACACCGCCTATACCCAGCGATCCCGGCAGATGCGCGACGAGAAACGGCGCATCGCCGACGCCATGGCCGCACATATCCCTGACCAGGCGTCGCTGTTCATCAACATCGGCACCACCACCGAAGCTATTGCACACGCCCTGCTCAACCACCGCGACCTCAAGGTGATCACCAACAACCTCCACGTGGCGAGCATCCTCAGTCCCAAGGAAGACTTCGACGTGCTGATCGCCGGCGGCAACGTGCGCAGCGACGGCGGCGTGGTCGGTCAGGCCACCGCGGACTTCATCGGGCAGTTCAAGGTCGACTATGCGCTGATCGGCATCAGCGGGATCGATGAAGACGGCACCCTGCTGGACTTCGATTACCAGGAGGTCCGGGTCTCACAAGCCATCATTCACAACGCACGAAAGGTCTTTCTCGCTGCAGATTCGAGCAAGTTCGGCCGCAGCGCCATGACCCGCCTCGGCTCGCTTGAACAGATCGATATGTTGTTTACCGAGGCCCAACCACCGGAAGCCTTTCTGGCCTTGCTGGCGCAGCATGATGTAAAGCTGGAAGTCACTGACTGAGCCACTCTCCAAGGGCGGGCCGGTGCAATACCGAAACCCGCCGAGCCCCCGGTCAGGAGTGTTCACGCCTCGCCTGCGCCCCGCACCCCCGAGCCAGACGCCAATTTCTCCTAACGCTGGGCATTAGCCAACACTTTCAAACAGCGGCTCCGTCAGGGTGGGCTGAAGCCCACCTTACGTTTGTGAATCACAATCACCTCTTGCAGTTGCTGCGATCACAGCGGGCCTCGGGCATCTGATATCGCTGGCTAGATTGGGCTGCCAGCACCAATTAGCAGTTCGTATAGGTTCGATTATTTTCTTTTGATATAAGAAATGAACATCCACTGTAGAGAGGCAAGCCCTTCTGCGCTAGGATGTTCATATTCGAAAATAAATGTTCGTTCTTGAGGAGGATGCCGTGAGCGAAACCGTCTCCGAGCTGTACGACATTGCCGTGATAGGCGGTGGGATCAATGGTGTGGGTATCGCTGCGGATGCAGCCGGTCGGGGCTTGTCGGTGTTCCTCTGCGAGCGCGACGACCTGGCCAGTCATACGTCCTCAGCCAGCAGCAAGCTCATCCATGGCGGCCTGCGCTACCTTGAGCATTATGAATTTCGCCTGGTTCGTGAGGCACTCGCCGAACGCGAAGTGCTTTTGGCCAAAGCGCCCCACATCGTTAAACCGATGCGTTTCGTACTGCCGCATCGCCCTCACCTGCGTCCGGCCTGGATGATCCGGGCCGGACTGTTCCTGTACGACAACCTGGGTAAGCGCGAAAAGCTCCCGGCGTCGCGGGGGTTGCGCTTTGGCTCGGAGAGCCCGCTCAAAGCCGAGATCAAGCGCGGTTTCGAATATTCCGATTGCTGGGTCGACGATGCGCGGCTGGTGGTGCTCAACGCCATGGCCGCGCGCGAGAAAGGCGCACACATCCACACCCGAACCCAGTGCCTGAGCGCCAAGCGTGCCGCCGGCATCTGGCACGTCGAGTTGCAGCGACAGGACGGCACACGTTTTTCCTTGCGCGCCAAGGCGCTGGTCAATGCGGCAGGCCCTTGGGTAGCGCAGTTCATCGGTGACAAGCTGCAGCAGCGTTCGCCCTACGGCATCCGGCTGATTCAGGGCAGCCACATCATCGTGCCAAAACTGTACGAAGGTGAGCAGGCGTACATCATGCAGAACGAGGATCGGCGCATCGTCTTTGCCATCCCGTATCTCGACCGTTACACCATGATCGGCACGACCGACCGCGAGTACCGTGGCGACCCGGCCACAGTCAGCATCAGCGAAGAGGAAATCGCCTATTTGCTGGGTGTCGCCAATACGCACTTTCGCAAGCAGCTTGAAGTTAAGGACATCCTGCACAGTTTTGCAGGGGTCAGGCCCCTGTGTGATGACGAATCGGACAACCCCTCCGCCGTCACCCGTGACTACACATTGTCGCTGTCGGCAGAAGAAAAGCAGGCGCCGCTGCTTTCGGTGTTCGGCGGCAAACTGACCACCTACCGCAAGCTGGCCGAGTCGGCGATGGCTCAACTCAAGCCCTACTTCCCCCGCATGGGCGAAAGTTGGACAGCCAGTGTCCCGCTGCCCGGCGGCGAAGGCATGAGCACGGCCGAGGCGCTCGCTGCAGAGCTGATGGCCGAGATCAGAGGCATTGATCGACCGCTCGCGAAACGCTGGGCGACCCTCTATGGCAATCGGGTTTGGCGCATGCTCGGCGATGCCCGCTCGCTCGATGCGCTAGGAGAGAACTTCGGCCAGCATCTATATGCACAGGAAGTTGATTATTTGCGCCGCGAAGAGTGGGCCACTCAGGTCGAGGATATCCTCTGGCGCCGGAGCAAACTTGGCCTGGCATTCACCGCGGATGAACTGACCCGCCTGCAGCAACATCTGCAAACACAAGTGAACAGGACGACCGACGTAGACGCGGCCTGATGGCCGCGACGTTTCGGATCGCCGCCGATTGCGGTAGGCTCAGCGACTTCTCAAGACGGAGTAACACCCCATGGCCCGAGCCACTGCCCGCCACATCCTGGTTCCCACTGAAGAAAAGTGCAACGAGCTGAAAGCTGCCATCGAAGGTGGCGCCGATTTCGCTCAGGTTGCCAAGGACAATTCCACCTGCCCGTCGAGCCGCCAGGGCGGTGACCTGGGTTCGTTCGGTCCTGGCCAGATGGTCAAGGAATTCGACACCGTTGTGTTCAGCGCCCCGCTGAACCAGGTGCAAGGTCCGGTGAAGACCCAGTTCGGTTATCACCTGCTGGAAGTGACCAGCCGCCAGGACTGATCCTGCTGTCCCCGCGCATCTTGCGCGGGGACGCCCAGGCCGCTCAGCCATCGATGCGCCGAGCGACCCTCTTCCAAGCCGTACCTCCCCGCTTCATCGTGAGTCCGATCACGCCTCCAGACGGAAACGACCAGTCAGAGCTTTGAGTCCGTTCATGCTCTGCATGATGGTGTTGCCTGAAGCCGCAGTGTCGTGGGTGGCGCTGGCCGCCTGATCGGCTACCTGAGCGATACGGGTCAGCGACTGGTTCATGTCCTCGGCAACCTGTGACTGCTCCTCGGCCGCCGTCGCGATCTGGTTGGTCATGCCGCGAATGGTCTGCACCGCACCAACGATCTCGCCCAAGGCATGTTGCGCCGCTTCGATCTGGGTAAGCGTCGTCGAGCTGCTCTGGCGTGAAGCATCCATGGCATCGCCGGCACGGGTGGCCTGGCTCTGCAGACGCTCGACCAGCACACTGACCTCCTTGGCCGAATCCTGAGTGCGACTGGCCAGGCTGCGTACTTCGTCTGCAACCACGGCAAAGCCGCGGCCCTGTTCGCCTGCCCGCGCTGCTTCGATGGCGGCGTTGAGCGCCAGCAGATTGGTCTGCTCGGCGATGCCGCTGATCACGTTGAGGACCTTGCCGATCTCATGGCTGTCCTGCACCAGCTGCTGCATCACACCGGCCAACCCGTCGACATGGCCGGTCAAGGCGCGGATGGCAGTGACCGATTCGTTCATCACCGCATTACCAGCGCTGGTTTCCTGCTCGGCAAGGTCCGCCGCACTGGCCGCTTCGACGGTGCTTCGCGCCACTTCCTGCGAGGTGGCCAGCATCTCGTTCATGGCGGTAGCTACCTGATCAATCTCGGCCTGCTGCGCCTCGACGTTGCGCGCACTGTCGCCTGCCAGATTTGCCATGCGTACGCACTGTCCATCGGCTTCATCGGCGGCCTGACGCACCCCACGAATCATCTCGCCGACCTGCACCAGCAGGCGGTTGTAGGCGAGGGTAATCATGCCGATTTCGTCGTCAGCATGGCGCACCTGCAGCGGCGCGGAGAAGTCACCCTGACTGACCTTTTCCAACCGACTGCGGAGCTCATCGACCTGCAGCATCAGCCAGTTCATGCCGGCGATTCTTCCGAGAATTACCAGAAACAGGATGCACAGGGTCGAGGCCATGGCGACCCAAAGTTGCTGTGAAGCACTGCGATTGGCCTCGGCGGAAATCAGCGACACCACCTCGTTGGACGCTGCGAGAATTTCGTTGGCATCTGCGGCGACCGCTTTCAGATCAGCGCTCTGGCCGGCCGCCAGCGCCTGCACGGCGGGACGATAGCGTTGCCATATCTGGTCAACACGCTGCAGATGCGGCTTGGCACTGGCCAGTTCTACCGGGGCGACGCCCTGGCTGCCGTCGCCGTTGAGCAGCAGACGGTGCGACTGTTCGAAACGCTGAATGGTCTTCTCCACGTCTGCAGGCCCACCGATGCCCTGGGAAGCCAACAACGCCTCTTTCATCATCTTCTGGCTGAGCATGCGCTGGGCGCCGGCCATGTCGATCTGGCTGGCGTCCTTGCTGGACATGAACAGCACCCCAGCGGTCAGGGCCGCGCAAAGAAAGATCAGGCTGTAGGAAAAGAAGAACTGGTGGTTGATGGTACGCAGACCCAATCCGCGCAATACAGACTGGATGACGTTCGCCAAAGTGCTGGTCATAGGTGTATCCAACTACAGGGAAGGTAAAGCGCTGCCATCACTCGACGGCGTCGCAGTTACCCACTTCTCGGCTGTAACAGAGGCAACTTGATAGCCGTCGATCACCTTTCTGAAAGTCCCATCATACGGGCGTTTGATCCATTTCAGGACACTCATGAGACAAGTCCCCACGCACTGATCCAGATCAATTAAACAGCTTCAAATAGACACATTTTTGGCCGACCGAACGCCGTATAACGACTATGGTCAGGTAATGGCAGGGCGACTTGTCTGGCACCCATTTTCTTCATTGAGGACTCGTCATGTTTCATGTAACCCGCATTGGTGACAATCGCATCGACGTGGATTTCTCCGGCAAACTCGACAGCAGCGAGATGCGCTTCGCACTCGACGAACTGATGCGAAAATCAGAGGGTATCAGCCACGGCCAGATGCTCTATCGCATTGGTGATTTCGATATACCGACCCTGGGCGCGATGGGTGTCGAACTGGCGCGAATCCCCCAGCTGTTTCGCTTCATCCGCCGCTTCGATCGCTGCGCGGTGGTGTCCAACAAGGACTGGCTGCGCAGAGCCAGCGAGATCGAGGGTGCGCTGTTCCCCGGCCTGGCCATCAAGGCCTTCGACGAGAACCAGAACACCGAAGCGCATAACTGGCTGGAGAGCCAGAACTGACCAGGCTTTCCCGACAGCCCGCTAGCGAGGCGTACCAAACACCTGGGTCCAGTAGCTGCCGGCGGCGCTGGACTTGTCGATAGCGTAGGCCGCGCCCATCTCGGTGAAATCCGGATTCATGATGTTGCTGCAGTGCCCGGGGCTGGCCAACCAACCGGCCATGACCTGATCTGCCGCCCCCTGCCCCGCCGCAATGTTCTCGCCGATACGCTCCCAGCTGTACCCGGCACGGTTGGCGCGGTCACTGACCATGCTGCCATCCGGCGCCCGATGGCTGAAGAAGTCCTGTTTGGCCATATCGCGGCTGTGCGCCAGGGCAGCATCGGCCAGCTCGCCGTTCCAGCTCAACGCCGGTGCCGCCTCGAAGGCCCGACTACCGCAGTTGCGCGGCTGCGCCCTCGCTTCATTGACCCTCTGCAGAATGTTCTTGCCAACCTGTTGCCAGTCGCCAAGGTCGGGCGAAAGCAGTGGCTTGGCCAGCAGCACCTGCCAGGTGTTGCCCTGGCGCGACACCCCGATTTCGGCGAACTCATGGCTACGCAGGGGTGCGCAATATCGCTGCTTGAGGGCTTGCATGGCGCTTTGTGCATCGCCCGGCCCCGAGACCGAGATGGCTTGCAGTTTGGATGGCCTATAACCGCCATCCTGCAACGCTTGCTGCAACTGCGCCCCGCTGGTGGCGGGTGCCACGGCCAGTGCAGCATTGGGCGCCAGTGGCCCGACCGCCTGGGCTTCGCCACGTCCGCAGGCTTCCTCGGCCTCGCGAAATTCATTGATCAAGCCGATCAAGGGGTCGGATTCCTGCGCATGCGCCTGACACGCCAGGCTCGTTGCCAGGATCAGCAGGGCGCCAGCCGCCACACGGGTTGGCGCACCGCCTGCTGAGGATGTGATTGGAGTCTTGATAAGCGGGGTCATGGGTCACCTGTCTGTCTGCGATTAAAGATGCTGACCACGATCCGTCGCGGGCGATCCGCCCCGGCACACCGCCAAACCTGTAAGGTCGTCTAAGACCACAACCAGGCGGCGAAGATGCGATGATGCACAGCGCTGCCCAACCCCGACCCGCCCCCCTGACCACACTCATGACCCTTCCTGATTTCCTGCTGTTTGCCCTGCCGGCGATCTTCCTCACCGGCCTGTCCAAAGGCGGCTTCGGTGGTGCCCTGGGCGGCATCGCCGTACCGCTGCTGGCGCTGGCGATATCGCCGAAACAGGCTGCGGCAGTAATGCTGCCGATTCTCTGTCTGGCAGATGTAGTGGGCCTGAAGGCTTACGTCGGCCATTGGGACAAGGCGAATCTGAAGGTAATGATGCCGGGCGCGTTGATCGGCATTGCGCTGGGCTCGCTGACCTTCGGCATGCTCGACGAGCGCATGATCGGCCTGATGATGGGCGCAATCGCTGTTGGCTTCGTACTGCTGGGGCTGATCACCAACAACGACAAGCCGCGACCGCTGCAACGCGGTCGCGGCACGCTGCTT
>TARA_R100000541_G_scaffold209_3_pt1 | contig 19146 bp, 25 predicted proteins | sample TARA_R100000541 | Tara Oceans TARA_R100000541 (sample SAMEA2621416) | marine metagenome | biome: marine biome (ENVO:00000447); feature: surface water layer (ENVO:00002042); material: "saline water (ENVO:00002010), including plankton (ENVO:xxxxxxxx)" | depth 5 m | reverse complement strand
ATCGAAAGATTAAAACAACTCGCATACGGGAGGCGTTAATGAGATCCATATTAGGCCCAGGCGGAATCCCGACATTTGTAAACAAATTAGAAAATAAAGTATATGAATGCATGATGGAAGAAAGAGTATGCAAAGACGACCTTTCTGAACGTGATGTATATCTAATGCAAAGTCTAATAAACAAGAACTTAGTTAACAAACAAGTAGAAGGCAAGAAAGTCTACTACAAACAAGCGAGGAGTATATAATGTCATCATCAGAAGATGTCCGTGGAATGCAGGACATATTAAATAAACTAGCAAACGCATCAGAAAGAACACCTATAACCGAAAGTGATACTAAATCATCGGTTCCAGGAAATGTTTCATCTGACGCTAAGGCTATGTATAAGATATTACAAAAATTAGATGAGGCAACTACTACAGCCACTAAGAAAATGGTAACAGAAGAAGATACAGAATCTTCTATGTTAACAGCGGTAGCACTCAAAGAAAATGATAATATTACTATCAATGGTAATTATAATGTTGAGATAGTTCAAAAATATGTTATTGATGGTGTTAAAAAGAAATACTATAATGTTAAAGATGCAGAAGGTAATGTGTTATACGAGGACGTAGCATTATTTGAAAGTGCAATGGGTATTGTAAAACATTTAATGTTTGAAAAACATTCACACAAAGTTGATGAGATCGCAAGGTTAGACGAGCGTTATGCTGGATATCTAACAGAAGCAGCTATGTATAAACAAAAGTCACTTATGCTAACTGAAGGCTATAAGGTAGATGTGTTTGTTGCAAAGCAAGGAAATGCAATACAAAAGATGTCAAATTGCAAAAAACAGATCAAATCACTGCTCTAAGCATAAATACAATATAAGTATATTAATCAGAAAAATGGGGTTCTAAAATGGAATTACAAGAATTAAAAGAAAACAAACTTTCAACACTCAAGCGTGTGCTTGATGATGTTTTTAGTTTGAAGTTAGATTTTAATGCTCCTAGTTCAAAACTAGAGGCGATTAAAGAGTCTACACAAAGAAAAATTACGGATCTTCGTGAAAACGGTCAAGACGTTAGTAACAAAGATTTTCAAAAGCTACTACTAATTGCGGAAGGAATGGATATGGCAATAGAAAAAAAGAAGCTAGAAGAATCAGCTGATTTAGATCAAGCTGAAGTCTTATTAGCCGCAAAACAAATGGCAGATGATTTACAAAAAATGGCTGAAAACTTAGCAAGTATGCAAGTTGAGGACTTAATGAGTATTCATAATGCTATGAAAGAACAAGTTGGAACAGCAGAAGCAGACGCATTTAATTCAAGTGCCGAAGCAGCTATTGGCTCAGCTCTTGAGGCAGTTAAGTCTGCTAATGAGCAAGTTGGTAATGCAGTGTTAACAGCACAAGGTATGGCGCCAGAGACAACAGACATGGATATGCCAATGGGTGAACCAGAAGGCGACATGGAAGCAGGTCTTGATGATCTAGACGCTCCAATGGATGACGATTTTGGTGGTGCAGATGCAGCCGAAGTTGACACAGACATGGATGGACGTGAGATGAAAGAAGATTCATATTTGGCAGCAGTTCGCACAATTAAAGAAGCACAAGCCGAAGGCAAAGTTTCTCCAGCTATTCTTAAGCAAGCGTTTGCACAGTTAAAGAAGTAAAAAATGAGGTATAACGATTTGATAAGGCATACTCTAATAGATATGTTGTCAGTATTGACAGCAGAAGAGGCCACATCAGTGTCGTTAGAAACATTAGAAAAAACATTAGATGCACAAAACATGCATGTCGATGAACAAGAGCTTACAGAATTACTTGATAGTATCCCCATTGTAAACACAGTCAAGGATAATGTAGTTTTCTTTAACAAAGACGGAGATGTTGATGCACCTGATCCAGAACAGCAAGACAAAACAGTTGCAAAACTGGCTAAGAAAAAAGTAGATAAAGAGATGAGCAAATGAACATAGGATTAAATGCAGCACAGGCAAGAGCAAAAAGCTCACAAGATATGATTGTATTCAATGAATGCACATCTATTATGAAAGCCGTTATTACAAATAGTGCCACAGGCGGATATGATACATTTGTATCAGACGCTACCACAATGACAGAGTCTACACCATCTACAATTAAAATTGGCACAGCAAATAATCCTACTGTATCGGTTGGCGATACTTTTATTATTAATGGAACTACAATTACATTAGGTTCTTCAGGAACAAATTTAAATTCTGTTATAGCAGATATAAATGATGCTTCAGTTACAGGCGTAACTGCAAGTAAAGATGCAGGATACTTAGTATTAACTATTGTATTACCAGCATCAACAACATGGTCATATGAAATAGGAACAGGAACAGCCAACACCGCATTAGGTTTTACAGATGGCATATACGTCCCTCCTACACCTTCTAGCACTACCTATTTTACATCATGGCAAGGCACTATCACAGATAGAGCTTTAGAAAATCAAATGAATTCAGTTATTAAATATTTTAATAACTTGGGTTATAAATTAGAAAGACTAACTAACTCAGCTACAGGAAAAACATTCAAGTGGCATATATATTGGTAATTAAAGGAGCATAACAATGGCACACAAATATACATTTAAAGTATCACCAAACGCACTAGTAAGAGATGAATCTGGTGTTGCAGACGAAGATCAAAACCTAACACCAGAAGCAATTGCAATTCACGATCAATTTGTTTCAGAAGGAAAAGTAACAGGTCAAGCCCAATCAGAAGAAAAAGAAGAAGATGGAAGCTATGTCCAAAGTATTACATTTTTAGATTCTGCAACATGTGACGAATACTTAGCAGCAATGGCAGGTATTGGCGAAGTTGAAAAAAGTGGTGGATCACGTTCAGAGCATTCTAGAGAAGACGTTTAAGTAACACCTGGGGCGGCAACTAATGTCTAGCGACCTTCAAAATAGTATAGACGCAGTAAACAGATCAAAGATTTGTGCAAGAAACTATGCTGATAAAGAAGTTTCTGAAGAACTCATTGAGCATCTTCTAAAAGTCGCCACAGGCGGTCCATATAAGCAAGGTAGACGATGGCTCGATATCTATGCTATAACAAATAAAGAAAAATGTTTAGAACTGTGGAAAGACACAGCTCGACCAGACGAAGACACTCAATTATTAAAAACCAACAGAAGAAATAGAGACGGAACTGAAACAACTTTTATTGGCAATGCACAAGTAATAGCACCAGTATTGTTTGTTTTTACAGTGCCAGAAACACCCACTCCAAGCTATCCAGTAGATGAGTGGTATGAGCCATCTAAAGAAATGCAACGAGCAGAAGAAATTAGAAATCAAAATTTAGCCATAGGTAGTTCAATGGGTATGTTGGTATTTGAGGCTAATAGGCTAGGACTACAAACAGGCAATTGTGTATGTTATGATGCTGATAAAGTTACACAAACATTCAGACGATTTGTTATACACAAAAATAGAGATATACATGAAGTTATTCTTATGGTAGGTGTAGGATATCCAGTCATACCATGGTCTGAAAAAGATAACGATATTAACACTGGAACTGAACAAGAACCTGAATATGCACATAATCCACAATGGCAAATGAGAGAACATCCTTTGTCAGAGAGTCGATACAATCCACCTGATGATGAACTAAGAGATAATCCAAGAACACGAAGAATTTATTAATGCAAGAAAAAAAGATCGCATTTATTGGCTGCAGCCATTTAGCAACACATGACCAACCATCGCAACAGAAAAATAACTGGACTTATCAGTTATATCAAAAATATCCACAACATCAATATAGAAGCTATGCTATAGGTGGACAAGGCATAGAACAATTCCAATGGCATCTATTAGATGCTAAAAAATGGGGTGCAGATATTGTATTCATGAATAGAACATATCTAGGTCGTTGGGCAATGTTAACACAAGCCGACGGTAACCCGTGTGGTGAATTTGAATATATTTCTAACGATAAATTTGAAGAAGATAATTGGGCAGAAATGTTACCCAGGTATGAGTATTATTGGGGGACAATTAAAGATGATATAAGATATAATAGAGCTGCGCCACCGTATCCTCAACTAACGTATTATAATGACACAGATGCAAGAATTCTATGCGATAAACTTAATACGCATCAGCCATATTGGAGATTAAATTCAGGATCACAAACACGATTGAAATGGGAACTTCAATGGTATTCAAATGTAGAGAATTTATATAATTTTGATAATTTATTTTTATTAGATTGGTGTGCATCTAGTCATCAAGTACCAAAAGAATATGCTGATAAGCACAACTATAAATTAGGTCCTGATCCATATGAAGATGATGAAAAAATACAGCATTATTCAGTTTATACATCAACTACATGGGATTTGCCAGTAGAAGATTGGTTTTATAAAAAATATAACCTTAATATACACAAGGGTGATAAGCTATGGAAAGAGGTTGGCATACAAACATCAATAATAGATAATCATTTCACTCCAAAAGGAAATACAGAATTACTCAACGAATATATTTTAACTAATAAAAAAGTTCTAGATGTGTTAGAGTAATGAAGTTAATATTACATCAAAGTAAATCTATTAAATCCAACAACTCTACATTGCCAAGATGGGTATATGATTGTGATACACATATACTTAAAATTATTCCAAATGGAACTTCTGCCTTATTCACAGCAGAACAGCTAAACAAAAATTCTAATGTAATTAATGAAACATTAGGTTTTAAATATTTTTATGGTATCGAAACTGTTGATAATTTTATCCACATGAATATCCACAAATTGGATAATGCAAATTACGATCATACTATTAAAGAAGATTTTTTAGAAATGTTAGATATTTGGATAGATACAAATTTAAAAATATTTCCATTATGTAATGTTGATTTAAAAGAAAATAATGTTATGCTATATAAAGACAGGCCAGTATTAATTGATTGGGATGATGCAATACAAGGTAATAAGCATACAGCATTTTATATTATAGCAGAATTATATAGGCATTGTATGGTATTTTTAGATCAACAAGAAGTTGTTGATTGTATACAACACCGCATACAATCAACTTGTTTAGAAATTGATATAAAACAATGGGATTGGATAATCAATAACTACCAGCTTCATGGATATGACTTTGAAAAAGTTTTGCATTGGAGTGAACTTCCTGACAGTTGGTTACTTAAAAAAGATTGACAACATAAAGTTTTTAGTGTAATATATAAGCATGGCTGAATTAATTAAACTCTACGACTATAAAGAACTTACCCGTCAAACACAAGCTGACGGCAAACGCATGTATGAGAATCCATACGGTGATCCAGTTCCAAGTGTCACAACAATTTTAGGTGCTACACAACCAGCAGAAAAACGCCAAGCATTAGCTAACTGGCGTAAACGTGTAGGTAAAGAAGAAGCACAACGTATAACAACAACTGCTGCCAATAGAGGCACAGTAATGCATAATATCCTAGAACATTGGGCATTAGGCGAATATGAAACATATAACCCAGGAAACAACATTGTGCATAGACAGGCTAAAGCAATGGCACAAGTTGTTGTAGATAATATTGATAAAGATATTCAACAAATATGGGGCACAGAAGTTATGTTATGTGCGGCAAATTTATATGCCGGCACAACAGACTTAGTTGGTATGTATAAAGGCAAACCAACTATTATGGACTTTAAACAAACTAATAAACCTAAGAAACGTGAATGGATTGACGACTACTTTTTACAAGGAGCCGCATATGCATTAGCACATAATGAAATGTTTGAAACAAAGATTGAGAACATTGCCATCTTTATGTGTAGTGGTGATTGCGAATGGCAACTGTTTGAATCAGATGAAACAGAATTTCCTTATTGGGCTACACAATGGGCCAAGAGATTAGAGAAGTTTTATGGCATGTCTTCATAAATACAGTATATAGAAACGAGGATCAATTATGGCAATAACAACAAAAGTATCGCAGATTATTATTAGAAAAGATAACGCCTCCGCAGTTCCTACTTTAGGAGCAGGCGAATTTATGCTTGCGGAAGATGAACAAAGACTTTTTCTAGGACAAGCACCAGTAACAGGTGTTGTAGAAAGTTCAACCACTACTAATGCAAGTGTATCATTTGCAGTTCCAATTGGTGGAATCTCTACTCCGTTATATCTAAGTAATTTAGCAGACTATTCAATTGTTGTAACCAAAGCCGCAGATTCCTCAACAACTACAATTGCATCAAATAACGTAACAGTAAGTGATGCTGATGGAGAAGGTAGCAATCCACCAATTTATACATTTGCTCATGGGTTAGGTGGAGCAGTTGCAGGTGCAGACACATTTGTATTGCATTATAATAAAGAAATAACAAGCACACCAACTGACGACAGAGTTAAAAGAAATACTATTAAATTTACTAACACTGGCGGCCAAGTTGAAACAACAGGTATTAATTTTTCTAGTGCTGTTGTAAATGATATTAGTATTGATTATGCATTGTTTAATGCAACACATATGCGTAAAGGAACATTAAGTATTCTAGTTAATGGAAATTCTGCTTCAAATATAGAAGATAAATTTATTGGAGATAGCCAATTAGTTGATATAGAATTTTCTGTAACAAATAATGGATCAGGAACATTTACATTAAAATTTAAGACAGCATTAACTACTGAGTTACAATTTAATTATACACAGACTGCATCAAAGTTCGTTACAACGTAAGATAATAATATGAACGAATTTTGGCAGTGTTCGCCAAAGCAACGTCTTAGTTTGTGGAGGCAATTCCGAAAAACTTTAGCGAGTATGGAATATTCACAACAGCTACAAGAAGTTGTAGACTTTTGGAGAATGGCACCTATGTCTAGTATGCATACAGACATATATGATTCCTCTACTTGGTTAGGTCCTTGGGATTTTATATGGAATGGCGAATACGATGAAAATAGTGTAGCGTTAGGAATGGCGTATACATTACAGTTAGAAAGTTATTCACAATGTGAAATTTGGTTAGTGCAAAACACTAAAAAAAGTTACATTAACCTAATAGTTTCTGTTGACAACAAGCACATTCTAAACTATAATTATGGTATAGTAAATAGTTTAGAAGAATTGGATAAAGACACAACTATTTTACAAAAAACACAGGTTAGCACGTTAACATAACACTTTATGCTTTTGGTGTTTATGTAAATAACTAATACGCTAACTAAAGAATGGAAAGAAGATGACAGATAATATTACAGTAATTAAACGTGATCAAACTAGCGAAGAGCTTGATCTAGAAAAAATGCACAAGGTAGTATTTTACGCATGTGAAGGAATCACAGGAGTAAGTGCAAGTGAAGTAGAATTAAAAAGTCATTTGCAATTTTATAATGGAATTGAAAGTGCAAATATTCAAGAAACATTAATTAAAGCAGCCGCAGACCTCATTGAAGAAGAAACACCAAATTACCAATGGGTTGCAGGCAGACTTATTAATTATCATTTACGTAAAGAAGTATATGGAAAGTTTGAACCATGTAGTCTTAATGAAATTGCTAAACGTAATGTAGAATTAGGTTATTACGATAAAAGTTTTTTTGCCGTTTATAATCCCGAAGAAGTTTTTCAGCTTGATAGTTATATTAGACATGAACGTGATGAGAATATTGCATTTGCAGGCATGGAACAATTTAGAGGAAAGTATCTAGTTCAAAATAGAGTAACAGGTGAAATATACGAAACACCACAAATAGCATACATGATGATTTCAGCAACATTGTTTGCTAACTATCCACAAAAAACAAGAATGAAATATGTAAAGGATTTTTATGACGCTATTAGTAATTTTGATATTAGTTTACCTACTCCTATTATGGCCGGGCTCCGCACACCTCAACGTCAATTCAGTAGTTGCGTTCTTATTGAAACCGACGACAGTCTTGATAGCATTAATGCTACTTCTAGTAGTATTGTAAAGTATGTAAGTCAAAAAGCAGGCATTGGAATTGGTGCCGGTAGTATCCGAGCAATAAATTCACCTATTCGTAATGGCGATGCAAGTCACACAGGTGTTATTCCTTTTTATAAAATGTTTCAAAGTGCAGTTAAGTCTTGTAGCCAAGGCGGAGTGCGTGGTGGAGCAGCAACATTATATTATCCAATATGGCATTTAGAAGTAGAAGATTTACTTGTGCTAAAAAACAATAAAGGCACAGAAGATAACAGAGTTAGACACATGGATTATGGCGTTCAGTTTAATAAACTTATGTATGAGCGTTTATTGTCAGGTGGAAACATTACATTATTTTCTCCACATGATGTTCCTGGATTATATGAATCTTTTTTTAGTAATCAAGATAAGTTTAAAGAACTATACGAAACAGCAGAACGTAATACTAGATTGCGTAAAAAAACAGTTCCAGCAATTGAGTTGTTCAGTCAATTTATTGAAGAACGTAAAAACACAGGTCGTGTATATCTAATGAATGTAGATCATGCAAACACACATGGTGCGTTTGATGAAGAAGTAGCACCTGTTAAGCAAAGTAATTTATGTTGTGAAATTAATTTACCCACAAAACCTCTTACCTCAGTTGAGGACGAAGAAGGTGAAATTAGTTTATGCACATTAGCTGCCATTAATTGGGGCAACATTAAAACACCTAAAGATTTTGAACGTGTTTGTAGACTTTCAGTAAGAGCATTAGATGAACTACTAACATATCAAAATTATCCAGTAAATGCCGCAGAGCGTAGCACAATGAAAAGACGTCCATTAGGTGTTGGTATTATTAACTTTGCATTTTGGTTAGCAAAAAATGATTTAAACTATCAAGATATTGATGAGAATGGTCTAGCATTAGTAGACGAATGGGCAGAAGCATGGAGTTATTATTTAATTAAAGCAAGTGCTGATCTGGCCGTTGAAAAGGGTGCAATACCTGGCAACAACGAAACTAAGTATGGACTAGGTATTACACCTAACATGACATACAAAACAGAAGTAGATGAATTAGTTCCACACAAGGAACGTCAAAACTGGAAAAGTTTACGTAAACAATTACAAAAAACAGGCATAAGAAATAGCACATTAATGGCATTAATGCCCGCTGAAACTTCAGCACAGATTAGTAATAGCACAAACGGAATAGAACCACCACGTAGCTTAGTAAGTGTTAAGCAAAGCAAACATGGGGTTTTAAAACAAGTAGTTCCCGGTTTTGCTAAGTTAAAGAATAAATATGATCTACTATGGCAACAAAAGTCGCCAGAAGGATATTTAAAGATTATGGCAGTATTACAAAAATATATTGATCAAGGCATCAGTGTTAATACAAGCTACAATCCACAGTTTTACGAAGATGACAAAATACCAATGTCAGTAATGATTCAACACTTGTTGATGTTTTATAAATATGGTGGGAAACAATTGTATTATTTTAATACATATGATGGACAAGGCGAACTCAATATAGATGAACTTAATGGGTCAAACGCTTTACCAGAATACGAAGGAACATCAGAACTTGATGACGAGGACTGTGATAGTTGCACAATATAAAGGTAATATAAATGTCAGTATTTAATTCAGCAAACAAAACAAACCATACTAAAGCCTTAGCTTTTATGGATCCTGCAGGTGGAGTAGCAATACAACGTTACGACACTATGAAATATAAACAGTTTGATAAGCTAACAGACAAACAATTAGGTTTCTTTTGGAGACCTGAAGAAGTTGATGTAACTAAAGATGCAAATGACTTTAAAAATATAACAGAACATGAGCGTCATATCTTTACAAGTAATCTCAAAAGACAGATACTATTAGACAGTGTTCAAGGTAGAGCACCAGTAGAAGCATTTGGTCCATTAGTATGCTTGCCAGAACTAGAAGCATGGATTCAAACTTGGACATTTAGTGAAACAATTCACTCACGTAGTTATACACATATTATTCGTAATGTATATGCTAATCCAAGTATTGTGTTTGATGGAATGATGGACATTCCAGAAATAATGGATTGTGCCGGCGACATCTCAGAATGTTATGATCAACTTATAGAATTAACCTCATATTATAATTTATTAGGTGAAGGAAATCATACAGTAAATGGTAAAAAAGTAAATGTAAGTAAATATGAAATTAAAAAGTTGTTATACAAAACACTAATGAGTGTTAACATCCTAGAAGGTGTTCGTTTTTATGTATCATTTGCTTGTAGTTGGGCATTTGCAGAACTTAAAAAGATGGAAGGTAATGCTAAGATTATTAAACTAATTGCACGTGATGAAAACTTACACTTAGCATCTACGCAATCACTTCTTAAGATTCTACCAAAAGATGACCCAGACTATATTAAGATTGCAAAAGAAACAGAAGAAGAATGTATTAAAATGTTTATTGATGCAGTTGATCAAGAAAAAGCATGGGCTGAATACTTGTTTAAGGATGGCTCAATGATTGGACTTAACACACAATTGCTTAACGATTATATTGAATGGATTGCTGCAAAGCGTATGACAGCCGTAGGGTTAAAATGTCCATACAGTATATCACAAGCAAATCCACTACCATGGACACAAAAATGGATCAGCGGTGCAGAAGTGCAAGTTGCTCCACAAGAGACTGAAATAAGTTCTTATGTTGTTGGTGGTGTTAAACAAGACGTATCGGAAGATACATTTAAAGGATTTAGTTTATGACAGTAATAGTATACAGTAAGCCACATTGTCCATATTGCGATAAAGCAAAGGCATTACTAAAAAGAATGAACATTGAGTTTGAAGCAAAAATGCTTGATGAAGATTTTACAAGAGAAGATTTAATGGAAGTTGCTCCAAGAGCCAGAACATTCCCACAGATTTTTATTAATGGTAATAATATTGGTGGGTATGAGCAATTGACAACATACATTGAAACAACTAATTTTAACGGAACAGGATACACATTATGATGATTGAAACAACTTACAAAGTCGGAGACATAGTAAGTATTAAGCTCAACAGCGGCGAAGAAATGATTGCAAAATTTGAAGAACAAACAGCGACACACATTGTATTAAAGAAACCACTTATTTTAGTGGCGGCAGAAAAAGGCGTAGGCCTATCACCATTTATGTTTACAGTTAGCCCAGAAGCTAAAGTGCGTCTAAATATAAATAGTATTATATGTGTAGTTGAATCAGCGAAGGACGCCAGTAATACATATATCTCACAAACAACAGGTATTCATATAGCAAAATAATATGGCAGGAGTTCACAGAAATACAGATAGTCGGTCATGCGGCGCCTCAAATAACGTTGTAGGCCAAGGATCAGTTTACGTTAATAATAAATTATGTAGTGTAAACGGTGATCCTAATAGTCATGGCGGTGGAAATTTAAAAGCGGCTAATCCAAATGTTTATGTTAATAACAAACTTGTTGTTATAAAAGGCAACAGTGCAAGTGGCGATAATTATTGTCCTTTGCCTGGAGGAGACCACTGTAACCCTAAGGCTACAGGAGCAAGTGGCGACACATACGTAGGCGGATAATATGGCAGATTTTGAAACAGCGGCTAATTATTTAAAAAACACTGATGTTGATATAGTCACAGGTGTTACTGTTGATGCAGGCACAGGTGAAGTAGAAACTACAACAACCAGTATGAGTCTAAGAGAAATTATCTGTAGTTTACTTGCAGGTAATGGAATTAAACTTCCCAACTTACAGTTATGTTTAAAAATTAACTTAGGTAGATTATTAGGTATATCAGGAGTTCCACCAGAACTATATAAAGCACTTGCAGAAGCAGAAGCGGCCTTAGATGAATTTATTGCACACACAAATATTGATAATGTATTAGCAAGACTTAATGCAGCGATTGCCGAGTTTGCCGCAATTGCTAACATGATTAATTTCTGTGGAACACCAGTTAACCCAAAGCCTATTCCAAATGTTTTAAAAGAAATATTTGGTTCATATTTAGGTGCAGGTAAAAGTATATTAGATAAACTTGGCACTATGTTAGACAGTGACATAGGAGGATGCACATCGGGTGCAGGATTTAACGCAGGTATTTTCCAAGGTGGTATTCTTAAAGATTTAGGTGATATAATAGATGACTTTGGTAGTTTAGCAAACGCACCACAGGCTACTATTGATAGTATGGTTAGCCAACTTAATACATTCTCCTCAGATATGAAAGATTTAGTTACACTTGAAAATAACTTTAGTGGAACAAATTCAAATGGTGGCAGTGCATTTGCAGATTCAAGCACACAAGCAACACACACAGGTGTTGGAACTGCAATTGATTCAAGCACACTGACACTAGCAAAAGCACAAGGACTTGCAGCGGCACTGAAAGCCGCATATGACAGTTTAAGTGGATATTCAGTTGATGATTTAGGGAACAGTATATTTGATTACCTATTAGATGCACAAATGTTAGCCAAATTAAAGCAAAATGACTTACCTTCAGTTAGCACAATAGAAAGAACACCAGTTTATGACTATTGTGGAGTAATTGTAGGATATACAACAGCACCTGACTATGCAACACCAAAAAGCACAGGATCAGCACCAGTTGCCTCACAAGACCCAGGAGTAACAGGACTAACAGAAGGCGGAATAGTAAGTAATAGTTCGCCAACTACAACAACAAATCTAACTAACCCTAATCCAATGATAAGAAATGGCGTTCCAGCTACTAGCATTGGTAGTCCAGGCGACAAAAAGGGTGATATGGCTTCAGATAACACATATATCTACATTGCAAGTGCAGATTATGATGGATCTACTAGTATTTGGGCAAGAGCTTCACTAAGTTCTTGGTAAAACCCTAAAAAACCCAAAAAACCTTAAAAAACAAGACATTTCGGTTGACAAATGAGTGTCTTACTGTTATATTATATATAATTGTATTAAATAAAGAAATGACAAGGATATGAGAGCACAAATATATAATGATGGAGTTAAGCGGATTAATGCTAAAATAGAAGTGCCGCTTAGTGATGAAGATGTAGGGGATTATATCTTAAGCGCCTTAACTGGTGAGTCTATAGATTTACATACCTTACAAAGAATGAATAAACGACAACTTTTGCATCTTGCCAAAGAAGAAATTAAGACGTTTGGAACTGAAACTCCAAGAGAACGTGTTGATGAGATTGACAACGATACAAAGGCTATTGTTAAAAACTATGTGAAACAAATGTTTCCAGAACTGCAATGATTAGGAGATCAATTATGAATAAACTTAAATATGGTATTATATTAACAGCGGTATTATTTGCACAATCAGTGTTTGCATATGATACTACACAAACTACTTTACAGGTTGAGTCATACGTAACTAATGTTCAACCGTTACAACAAGAAACTAGAAAAATTGTTAAACCAATTAAAACTTGTTCTGTTGTAGAAGTTCCAATATATGGCACAACTGGTGGTGCACAAACTGGTAACGTATTAGGTGGTGCAATTATTGGTGGTATACTTGGTAACCAAGTAGGCGGCGGCAAAGGTAAAGATGCTGCAACTATACTAGGTGCAATACTAGGAGCAGACATTGCCAATAAAAAAGGTGGGCAAAAAGTTATTGTTGGTTATAAGCAAGTAGAACAATGCGAAATTATAAACCAAACAGAGTATCAAACTTTACCTACTAAATATCAAGTAACAGTTGAAGTTCCGTCAATGCAAAATGTTAAGCATGTTTTTATAACTACAAATCCATTAGCTATTAACTCTAAAGTAGTAGTATATGTAGCTATAGATATAAGAACAAAAAATACATACTAAATAAACGTATGCCGGTGTAGCTCAGTTGGTAGAGCAACTGATTTGTAATCAGTAGGTCCACAGTTCGAATCCGTGCACCGGCACCACTAACTATAAAGAATATAAAAACATAGAAAAAGGCGACAGGACTGCCGGGCTTAAATGCCTTACTAGGAAATACAAATAGACACATTAACAAAAAATTATAAACAGTTCGGGGGATTAGCTCAGATGGGAGAGCGCCTGATTTGCATTCAGGAGGTCGTCAGTTCGATCCTGATATCCTCCACCAAACTCAAACCCTGCCATAGTGCAGGGTTTTTTATAGGTAAATATTAATATGAACATAGCAGTATATCAAACAGTAAATGCACATGCACCAGCAATTCATTGGTGGCTTGCAAACGATTCAAGATTTGGACCTCAAATATATTTGGGAAGAGAACCATTCAGAAACACCCCTACTACACAAGAAGTTATAGGAACTATTGTTCAAGAAATGCGAAATCCAGAAGATGAACCCATTACAGAAGAACTTTATGAAATCCATCAAGAGTCATTGAGAAAAATGGAAAACCTACAATCCGACGATGGAATATCTAATTGCACAACGGAATATTTTGAATATAGTAAAACGTTTGAATATCCGGTTTGGAGTAATTATTTTGGAAATACTAAAAATAAAACTGCATCTCCATATTGTGATAAACTTATTTTTGCCAAGTCTAAAAAAGGCGAAGATCCTATGTTCTATATAACGCAATATGCATACCAAGGATTTTTTGGGGTGCATGATGTTAAGTCACATAGTGAAATATGGTGGAAAGATCATATGTATATGGATGGAAATACTGTAGGTTATGGTATGACTGAGAAATGGAAAGAAATATGGTATGCCAAATATGAAGATCAATGCATACAAGATTTCCATGATGGTAAACTAAAATATATGTGGCAACTAAACCAATCGCATTGGGATTTGTTTCATTGTTTACTAGAAGGAAAAGAAAGTATCACACTTGACTACAGTGAAGAAAAATTGCTGTCACGTTGTGATGATACACGAGTATTAATAAATCAAGATAATAGATTAAAAGAATTACCAGAAGATTCACTAGTTGTTGAAATAGACTGGTATGAAAATCCTAATATTATCCTTGATTATTTGGGGGTAAGCAATAGCCCTGAATTAACATCAGCGGTTGCTTTATATAAAGAACGATTTCTCAAAGTTAGAGAAGCATACAACAAAAAATTTAATAGGTAAATTACTTATTATTTTTTAGTTTTATATAAGACTCGTCTAATTCTATATAGATACAATCTATAGCAGAGTTCTTAGACTTTACAATTACATGTGCCTTACTTAATTCAGAAACACATTCTTCTTTTGTAGGAAATGTGCCTAAGTAATAATTTTCCATGTTACCTCCGGCTGTTACGCCTAACCATAATAGTATCCACATCTTACCACTTATCCTGCCCTACACCTACAAGCCAAATAATAAAGCCAGCAACTGTTAATAATCCTGCTGCAAGAGACAATCCTATAATCCATTCAATGATTAATCGTTTACGTTCTTCTGCAGCATATACTGACGCCTTGCGTTCATTACGCATCTGTGCTTCTATTCCAACAATTTCTTTCCATGCTGATGGTCCATAATATAAACTAACATGAGATCTTAATTCTTCACGCATTTCTTTTGCTTTTTGTTTGTGCCCCCAAACTTCCAATGCATTTTGTTCAACTTGGCTTGCACCAAACATTTTTTTAAACATAGGAGGATTTTCTGCTTGTCTATGGGCAAAATCTAAATCACTCATTGCTCCTGCCCACTTTTGTAATGAGCCTGCCATATCATGCAAGTTTTTGCCCGTTTCTATAGCTGATTTAATGCCACGATATGCAGCGGTTGCCATTCCAATGGCGGATACTGGATCAATCATTTTGGTGGTCACTTTCGTTGGTGGTATCAGATCGGATACATAAATATTTAAGTGGTATTTTATCCGCATAAACCAAGTATTTAACTTGACATATGCATAAAAACGTTATATACTTAATACACTTATTCATATTTTAAGAGTAAGTCAACAAGGAGAAAACTAATATGATTACACGATTATTAGAAGGCGTAGATAAAAAAATGATGATGAAACTTGCACTATTGCATGTAGCTATTATCGTTGTATCTAACGCATTAGTTTCTATTCCGGTAGAAATTTTTGGATATAAACTAACATGGGCAGCATTTACGTTCCCACTAGTTGTTCTTGCAACTGACTTAACAGTTAGAATGTTAGGCAAGAATATTGCTAGGGCAACAATTACAGCAGCCTATCCACTTGCTATTATAGGATCAATTTTGGTCGTTATGGCAGAAGGAGCACCATCAAGTGTAGCTCTACGTATTGGCTTTGCCAGTGCAACTGCATACGCAGTAGGAACATTACTTGATGTTTACGTATTTCAATATTTGAGAGAAAATTGGAGTAAACAATGGTGGATTGCACCAGCAGTATCAACTATTGCTGCAAACATCATAGATACTTACACATTCTTTTGGGTTGCGTTTAACAATTCAGCAGATGAGTATATGGCAGCCAATTGGGTTGAAATCGCAGGTTCACAAGTAGTTCTTAAGATTGCAATAGGTTTGATTATTTTCTTACCAGCATATGGAGTTCTACTAAAATATCTACAAAGTAAAGTAAAATAATAACGGAGAACCGATGAAACGACTACTCGCCATTATGGCAATCGCTTTAGCAATGACACCCATTGCTAAAGCAGATGAAATTAAAATTGCTGAATTAAATTGGCAATCAGGATCAATGATAGCTAATATTGATGCTTATATTTTAAAACATGGATACGGACACGACACAGAGTTAGTCCCCGGTGGTATAGATGCCACTATTGCTTCCATGATGGCAACAGGATCACCAAATATATTTGGTGAGGCTTGGACTTCACTGCTTGGTGATGATGCTACACTTAATATTAAGTCAAGTGATACAGATTCACTTGTGCAACTTAGAGATCAAGTTGTAGTAGGTGCCGGCGAGGGTTGGTATATTCCAAGTTATATCCAATCACTATATGGACTAAACACAATAGAACAAGTGTTGGCTAGACCAGACTTATTCCCACACCCAGAAGATTCAAGTAAGGGTGGAATTGTAATTTGTCCAGAAGGTTGGAGTTGTAAGAAGCACAACGAAAACTTATTCCGTGCATTTGACATGGAAGCCAAAGGCTGGAAGATTATTGACCCAGGTTCTGGAACAGGACTTAATGCGTATTGGGAAGGACAAGTGCTAAAACAAGCAGGTGTAGTAGGTTACTATTGGTCACCTACAGTATTAGTAGGTCGCTTAAATATGATTAAACTTGATTCAGATTTTGATTATAGCCCATTGCATTGGAAGAACTGTATTGCTAAATTAGAATGTGCAAATCCAAAACCAATGAACTGGCCAAGTGCGGAAACTGGAACTATAGTAACGCCTGGTATTAACAGTGAAGTAGCTGATTATCTAACAGCTCGTGGATTAGATGGAAGTGTAATTACTTCTATGCTAGTGTGGGCTGATGACAATCAAGCTACAGCAGAAGATATGGCAATTGAGTTCTTACAACGTCATCCAGAAATTTGGAATAATTGGGTAACTGCAGAAGCAGTTAGCAACATTACTAAATCATTACAATGACATGAATTTCCCATCGTTAGATAAAGGAACTATAACTAGTTTTAAAAAATCAATCGATGCAACGTTTAGAGAATTTGCGGCAAATTGGGGTGAGTGGTTTACAGAATTGCTCTCCCCATTACAATGGCTACTAATACATTTTGAAAAACTACTATTGTCTACACCTTGGTGGGTGTTTTTAATTATAGTAAGTTTGTTAATATGGAAAGCAACAACAAATTGGAAACTTATTATAGGTTTTCTTATTAGTTTTATAGCAATTGGATTAGTTGGCATGTGGGACGACACAATGCAAACACTAGCAATTGTTATTGTATCTACTCTTGTTTGTATTATAATTGGTATACCTACTGGTATATTAATGGCAAAAAACAAAACAGTAGAAAGAATTATAACACCAATCTTAGACTTAATGCAAACTATTCCAAGTTTTGTATATCTAATTCCAGTAGTAATGTTATTTGGATTAGGCAAGGTTCCAGGATTAATAGCAATAGTTGTATTTGCTATTCCACCTGTGATTAGATTTACAAACATTGGATTAAAACAAGTAGATAAACATTTAGTAGAAACAGCACATGCATTAGGATTAAAACCAAAGCATGTATTAGCTCTTATTGAATTACCACTAGCACGTAATGTTATACTAGGTGGAGTAAATCAAACAGTTATGATGGCACTAGCAATGGTAGTAATTGCAAGTATGATTGGAGTGCGTGGATTAGGATCACAAGTAATGAACTCAATAGGCAATGGATACTTAGGCTTAGGAGTTATAAGTGGATTAAGTATTGTTGCACTAGCAATTATTATAGATAGAGTTATACAATCACATAATAAAAAATATGACAAATGGCGAGATTATAAATGAATAGTATAGGAATATTTGGTGATAGTTTTGGAGAACATGTTCCTATTGGGCATGGTAATACAGGTGGAGTATGGGACTATTCTAAAAAAATATCTTGGATGTCTAATATAAAAGCACACTCTTATGCCAAAGGTGGAACTGATATACAATATAGTTTTTTAGAATTTGAAAAACACCACGCTGAGCATGATCAAATTATTTTTATATTAACTAATCCAAATAGAATGACTTTGTTTGATGCAGATAAAAATATAATGACATATACTGGCCCAGGAGATTATATAGACAGTAATTATAAAAGAACAAATATGAACGGTCAATTTGAATTACGAGATATGTGGAAATCTATTTCTGCACTTGATTCATTAGTTACTAACGCTAGTTACCAACAGAGAAATAAATTAAATTATTGTCTAGTAATAGAACGAATCAAGCAAATAAGACCTGATGTTAAATTTATGTTTGGACTTAAGAACGAAGTATTTGAAAATCAATCATACTTAGATACTATTGTTATATTAGAAGAAAAAATAATGAGATGGCACAATCGTTTCTTTGGCCAGGAAAACAACGATTTTAGAGTAGCTCATTTGACAGAAGAATCTCATATTATTTTAACAAGGCTAATTAATAACTGGCTAAAGACTAATGAAATGTTTTTTAAGTTTGATATAAAAGAATTTGAACACATCAGTCCTAATATAAATAAGTATGATACCACAAAATGGAATAGGAATAAACCAAATTGGGAACAAGATATGTGGGATATGATAGATAGAAA
>TARA_R100000541_G_scaffold59379_1_pt1 | contig 19439 bp, 5 predicted proteins | sample TARA_R100000541 | Tara Oceans TARA_R100000541 (sample SAMEA2621416) | marine metagenome | biome: marine biome (ENVO:00000447); feature: surface water layer (ENVO:00002042); material: "saline water (ENVO:00002010), including plankton (ENVO:xxxxxxxx)" | depth 5 m | reverse complement strand
AGTTTGTGAACCAGTTCAATATTTTTCCACTCGTTGTTTCCACCGATATTATATACTTCTCCGGCGTTTCCTTTTAAGAAAGCAGTTTCTAATGCCGAGCAATGATCAATCACATTCAACCAATCACGGACATTTTCACCCTTACCATATACAGGAATTGGATTGTGATTGATAGCGTTTCGGATTACAGTTGGGATCAGTTTCTCATCATGTTGATGCGGTCCATAGTTGTTAGAGCAATTAGTTGTCACCAAATTCATCCCATAGGTATGGAAATAAGCTCTTACAATCATGTCACTACTAGCCTTTGAAGCACTGTATGGAGAATTTGGAGCATAAGGAGTTTGCTCGGTAAAAAATCCATCATCTTCTAGTTCACCGTAAACCTCATCGGTTGAAACATGAACAAATCGATTATTCTTCCAGCTTTCTTCGTCTTCTTGCCAAAGTTGTCTACACTCTTCCAGAATATTGAAAGTCCCGACAACATTGGATAAAATAAAAGGTTCCGGTCCCGAAATAGAATTATCAACATGAGATTCTGCCGCCAAATGAAACACACCATCCGGCTGAAAAGTCTTGACAATATCTTTTACTTCATCCCGATCAACTAAATCAATTTTTTTAAAATAATAGCGCTCAGAATCCCTCAAAGGTTTTAAATAACCAGTATCTGAAGCATATGTAAGTTTATCGATATTCATAATAGTCCAGTCCGGGTGATCCTTGAATAATTTCAATATCAAATTAGAACCTATAAACCCTGCGCCGCCGGTTACTATAATTTTTTTCAAAATGTATCTTCCTCTTTAAGTGATGAAAATAAAGGGTGTTTTCTGTCTTTTTCTGATAGAATTGGTCTTGAAACATCCCAGTTTATTCGTATTAAGGGATCGTCCCATCTTATGCCTCTTTCCCCTTCTTTATGGTAATAATCGGAACATTTATAAGAAACTATGGCTTCTTCGCTTAATACAGAAAATCCATGAGCAAAGCCTTTAGGTACAAGCAATGTTCTTTTGTTTTTGTCAGAAAGTTTAAAAGCGACATAATTACCAAAAGATGGAGAATCTTTTCTTAGATCAACTGCAACATCCAAGATCTCACCTTTTAAGCATGTTACTAGTTTATCCTGAGGCTTCTTGATTTGATAATGTAGCCCTCTAATAGTTCCCTGGTATGATTTGGAAACATTATCTTGTACAAACTCCAAATTAAAGCCGATTTCTTCCAAATGAGATTTTCTGAACGACTCAAAGAAATATCCTCTTTCATCCTCAAATACCTGGGGTTCGAAAACAAATACCCCTTTTATTCTACTTTCATTAATGTTCATTATAGCTTTGCCAACAATCTTTGTAATCCTTCTTTCCAGTCTAAGATTTGAATGCGCTCAATGTTACTAATTTTTTTGGTACTTAATTTGGAAAAAAATGGCCTTTTTGCTTTGGTTTTAAATTCTGAAGAACTAACTGGATTTACCTTTACATCAATTCTTTTTTGTTTAAATATTTCTTTTGAAAACTGATACCAAGTTATCAATCCATCAGAACTTAAATGATATACACCTGATTTTTCTTGTTGGATCAATTCAAAAGTTTGTTCCACTACCTGGTCTGTAAAAGTTGGGGCACCATATTGATCGTCAACTATATTTATTTCCTTTTTTTCGGATCCTAGCTTCAACATCGTTTTTACAAAATTATTTCCATATTGACCACATAACCAGGAAACACGTAATAACAGAAATTCGCACCCGGAATCTTTGATTGCTTCTTCCCCCTTCAATTTAGAATATCCGTATACGTTTACCGGATCTGTTGAGTCCTCTTCTTTATATCCTTCGGGATTATTTTCTTTGTCTGATTTAGTACCCGCAAATACATAATCAGTAGAATAGTGAACAAGTTTTATGCTATGCTTTTTACAAGAATCAGCTAAAACTTTAACTGCACTTCCGTTTATTTGAATTGCTGATTCCTTGTTTTCTTCTGCTTCATCAACTTTAGTATAAGCTGCACAATTTATTATTACATCAGGACATAGACTTACTATTGTATTCTCGATCTTGTCTACATCGTAAATATCCAGTTCAGATGAGGTAAAGCTATTGAAACTGATCCCGCGTTCTTGGCAAAAATCAACCCATTCACTTCCAAGCTGACCTCCGGCTCCGGTGATCAAAAGCTTCATAAATTAATCCTGAACTAGTTTGTTTGCATGTTTATATGAATCTGGGGTACCGGCATCTGTCCACCAACCTTCTAAAACAGAACTTTTCATTAGCCCATTTTTAATATAAAAGTTATTTACGTCTGTGATTTCCAGTTCTCCTCGGCCCGATGGTTTCAAAGTTCTAATGCATTCGAATACTTTTGTATCATAAAAGTAGATACCTGTAACTGCATAATTTGATTTAGGCTCCTTAGGTTTTTCTTCGATTGAAATAACTTTATCACCTTCTAGCTCAGCAACTCCATAGCGCTCTGGGTCTTCAACTTTTTGAATTAGAATTTGTGCACCGGAGCCATCGTAATTACTAACAGCCTTTTGAAGTGAATGTTCGAAAATATTATCCCCTAAAATCACTACTACCGGATCAATCCCAGCAAAATTTTCAGCAAGTCCTAAAGCCTGTGCAATACCACCAGCTTCATCCTGAACTTTATAAGTAAATCGGCAATTAAAATCTTTTCCTGAACCCAAAAGGTTAACCACATCACCCATATGTTCTGTACCTGTTACAATCAGTACTTCTTTAATTCCTACTTCTAGTAATTTTTCTATCGGGTGATAGATCATCGGTTTATCCCCAACAGGTAATAAATGTTTATTGGTTACCTTTGTAAGTGGATAGAGCCTGGAACCGGTGCCTCCGGCTAAAATAATTCCTTTCATAACGTAGATCTGATGTCAATAATTTTACTTATCACTTAAGGTACAAATAGAATTGAAATTTGGCTAAAACTACTCTTTCTAAACTTAATTATAAACTAATATTAGAGTTGATTAATCCTTATCAAATTTGATTAAATAATTCTCATACAGACGTTTAAAGTATTTAATGGTTCGTTCTTTCAGTATATTTATTGATGCATGAAAGTTAAAGTTACATATCTGCTTTTAGTCGTTTTTGCTTTTTTCTCCTCTGAGCAGAGCAAAGCCCAAGACAAGGTATGGACTGGAGCGGTTGATTCTTCTTGGCATGTTGCCGGTAACTGGAATCCTTCCGGAGTTCCTACTTCAGGACAAACGGTTTCAATGAGAGGAAATACCACTCCTTATCCGGTAATCACTTCTAACGTTACCGTACGCTCAGTTACCATAAATCAATATTATTCCAATCCTGGAGACGAACTAACTATTCGTAACAATGCAAGACTAACCGTTACTTATGATTTCACCCTAAATGGTGCCGGAGTACTCAATATTGTAAACGGACATTTGGAAATGACAGCAACTCAAAGTGGTCAGAATAATCTTAATCTGAATTCAGCTCAATCGGTAGTAAATATAACTAATGGTAGTTTTACGGTAGGAACGGCTTCGGAGGATGTTGATGCTGAAATAATCGGTACATTCAATCTTGGAAACGGAGATTTTACTGTTTTTGGAGATTTTGATGTCTCTAACAGCGATACTTTCAATGCAGAAGATGGAACTGTGATAATAAATGGAAACTCTACCATCAATGGAACTTATAACGGAAATGATGGAACCACTACTTTTAATGGCGAGGTAGATGTGCGTAGTGGTGGGGTTTTAAATCTCGATTCCGGAACCATAAATTTTAATGGCGAGACATTCGTAGGAAACAGTGGAGTCGCAAATCTGGGAACCGGGACTGTTTTTGTTAATAACAATATTGAGGTTAAAAGTGGCGGTTACTTTAACGTTGAAGATGCTACTGTAACAGTAACAGGAAATGCAGATTTTACCAGTAATGGAAACCTTTCAATCGACAATGGAACTATAAATATTACCGGTAACGCTAACCTGAGTAGTGGCGGAAGTTTTGATCTTAATGATGGGAATCTGAACGTAGGCGGAGACGCTTCTTTTACATCAGGAGGAACTGTAAATGCCGGGAATGCAAATATAGAACTGGAAGGCGATTTCACCGTTCAAAATGGAAGTAATTTTAATGCAGATTCAAGTACGGTTACTTTCAGTGGCGATTCCACTCAAACTGTAAGTTCAAACGGAGATGTAACTTTTTATAACGTAGTGGTTGACTCAGGTGCGGTTTTAAACACAGACGGTGGTTCCGGGAATACAATTGTTATCGAAAACAATTTGGTAGTGGAAGATGGTGGTGGCGTTGATGTTGAGGGTGATGATCAAATCGATGTACAAGGAGAAGTTCAAGGTGATGAAGAAGCAGTTAATAGTCCAAACCCTTTTGCAGTTTCAGCAAATGCTCCTACCCTTACTACGGTAGCTATTACCTTCAATAAAGCAATGGATGAAGCAATTTCTGAAAATACGGGGAATTACAGCATTCGTAGGGTTAGTAATTCTGCTTCTGTTTCAATTAGTAATGCTGTTCTAAATACAGGCGGTAATAGCCGGGTAGTAACGTTAACAGTTTCTACAATCACTGAAGATGTAGAATACGAAATCACCATGAATAATTTAGAAAGTGAAGATGGTGGTGAAATTTCTGATAACCATAAAAAGCGATTCACTAAAGTTGGCGCTGTTATCTTTTATTCAAGACAGTCCGGAAACTGGGCCACAAATAGCACCTGGTCCCGAACCAGCCATAGCGGATCAGCTGCAACTTCGAATCCCGGAAATACTAACAACGCTGCTATAATTGTTGGAGATGGGGATGTGGTTACTATTGCAAGCTCAACTTCTATAGTGAATCAAACTTCTGTTCAGGTGAATGTCAGTTCTACATTAAGAGTTGGAAGTGCAGGGATTTTAACCACAGGATCAAAATCCATAACCGGAACCGGAACTTTTGAAGTCACTTCAGGAACACTTCAAATTGGCTCATCGGCCGGTATTGCGTCATCAGGTTCTACGGGGAATATTCGAACCAATACCCGTTCTTTTTCAACTTCGGGATCTTATACATATAACGGATCTACTGCCCAGGTATCAGGTTCAGGTCTTCCTTCATCTGTAAATAATCTTACCATTAATAATTCTTCTGGTGTAACTCTCGATAATAATATTGAAGTAAATGGAACGCTAAGTTTGACATCCGGCGTCCTGATTATTGAATCCGGAAATAATTTAATTGCCAATACTAAATCTATCGGCTCAGGTAAACTTAGAATGAAGCAAACTATTTCAGGTTCAAATGGTTGGAGATTGCTCTCCTCCCCACTTTCTTCAAATTATGTTGATCTATTTGATGCTATTACTACACAAGGTTATACAGGGTCTTCTTTAGGAAATGCTCCTGTTGACAGTCTTCAGCCTAGCGTACTTTATTATGTTGAGTCTTATCCCGGAACCGATAATCAACGGTGGAGAGCTCCTTCAAACGCATCTGCTTCCACTCAGAATGGTCTCGGTTTATATACTTATATATTTGGAAATATCGCCTCTGACTCCCGTTATAATAATCCTCTTCCTGTAGATCTCACTGTTGAGGGTCAGGAACCTTCAGGTACAGTAGATTTCGGTGTTACATATACAGTTGCTGCCGATTCCGGTTGGAACCTCGTTGGGAACCCTTACACTGCCACTATTGACTGGGATGATTCAGGAAACTGGACGAAAACAAATATTGATAACACCATTTATATATGGGATTACACCACAAGCCAATATAAAACCTGGAACGGAACAACCGGAGATTTAGGAAACGGATTGATTTCTCCTTTTCAAGGATTTTGGGTAAAAGCCAATGATACAAGCCCTGCATTAAATGTTGATGAAGATGCAAAAACTACGAATGGTAATTTTGTAGGTAAAATAGTGTCAGGAAACAACAACCCGGAACCAAAATTCTCAATAGAACTTTCTGATGATGTAAACAGAACCTCCACTCACTTTATGTTTTCAAAGTCAGCGAAGCTTAACAAGGATTCCAAAGATGCCTACAGGTTAGTCCCCCCACCGGGAATATCTTCATATCTGGATTTAGCTTCTGTGTCAGAGAATAAAAACCGGTTTTCTATTAATAACCTTCCCAGAGATTTTGGTATTCCGATTAAAATCCCATTGTCAATAGATGCCTATGAAAAAGGATTTTCGGCTGACAAACCGCTTCATTTTGTATTCAAAGACTTTAAAAATATTCCAGTTGGTTGGTCGGTTTATCTTGTAGATACTAAATCAAATACTGAGATTAATATACTTACTGAACGCACTTATTTATTCAACCACACTGCAGAGCGAAGAAAAGCAGCTCCAAACAATGTTTTAAGAAGCAAACCAAAAATTACTGTTAAAGCTTCTTCAAAAAACAGATTCTATTTAAGAATTGATCCCGGTACTGAAGCTAGTGATCTCCCCGATGAATTTATGCTCAGTCAAAATTATCCAAACCCATTTAATCCTTCAACCAAGATCAAATTCACACTACCAGTGCAAAGTAACGCCTTACTGGAAGTTTTTGATATTCTAGGTAGAAAAATTGCCACTTTAGCATCTGAAGAATTACCGGCCGGTCAACACATCTATGAGTGGGATGCAAGCAGGCAATCAAGTGGGGTGTACTTATACCGTTTGGTAACTTCTCAGGGAATACAGATTAAAAGAATGACCCTAATCAAATAAATTCCCCTCTTTAAATTCAGTAGTTAGAATTGTTTAATGAAACCATTTAAGTATTAATAATTGGTATATTTAATCAACTTCATCTGCAAAAAGAGCTTTTTTTGAATTCACACAAGAGAAACATACTTCGAGTCTTATCAGCATTAGCACTGATTGTGATTTTCTCAGAAATCGCTTTGTCGCAAATATCCGGCTATACCAACAGGTTAAAAGGACAGGTAAATAGTGCTCAGGTAAGTGGTTCGTCAGACTTAAGCAACTTCCCTGTATTGATGAGTTTTACCCTTCCGGATCTTAGGTCGACAGGGAATGGTGGATTGGTTCAGAATGTAAACGGATACGATATACTTTTTACTTCAGCCAATGGTACTTCAATTCTTTCACATCAGATTGAGACCTATGACCCTACAACCGGTCAAATTGAGATTTGGGTAAGGTTCCCTACACTTTCAGCAACTTCCAATACAGAGTTCTATATGTATTACGGAAATTCCGGTATAGTATCTGATCCATCTTCTGCTAATGTTTGGGATTCGAATTACAAGATGGTGTTGCATATGAACAACAACACTAATGATGCATCCGGAGAAGGAACAGACGCTACTGATTCAGGAACTTCAGATGCTGCAGGACAAATCGGAAGAGCTCGTAATTATGGAACTAATCAAGGAGATTTAATTCAGGTTCCGGATCCCGGTTCTTCTCCTTTGGATATTACAGGAAATATTACAATCTCATTCTGGATAAATATTTCAAATCTCAATGATGGACCCGACCTTATTACAAAAGGAACTTATACTGACGGTTATTCAATCTGGATTACCAACAATGGAAATTTAAGATTCCAGATTAACAATAATGCTTTAAACGGGTCATCCAATAATCAAATCAGCAACGGAACCTGGAGCTATCTGACTTTTACAAGATCTGCATCCGGAAGGAATATATACGTTAATGGGTCATTAGATGCCTCCGATGGTTCTGGTGTATCTTTCAATACTAACAACGACCCACTATATATCTCTACTACTGCTTTCGATTTTGAAGGTAGTATGGATGAAGTTCGAATTTCCAATACAACCCGAAGTGCTGATTGGATTGCCACAGAATACAACAACCAAAATTCACCACTGTTTTTTGTTTCTCAATTGAATGCGGAACCTGTTCTGCAAACCATTGAAGGTTCAACCATTACTTTTAATTCAGGTGACTCGCCCAAAAATATTACATCTACAATTGATGTCTCCGATGGTGATGATGTTAACCTTGAAAGTGCTGAAATATCTATTTCTAACAATTTTGCGCTAACTGAAGACGAACTGCTTTTCACAGATCAGTTGGGTATTACGGGTAGTTATGCTTCGGGTACAGGAGTTCTGACCCTTACCGGCACAACTACAAGCGCTAATTATGAAACAGCGATTCGGAGCATCACTTACAGAAATGCTGATACTTCTCCTACAGAAAATACCAGAACTATAAGCATCACCGTAAGTGATGGAACAGATGATAGTAATACGCTAACGAGAAATATCAATGTTGTAAAAGTTAACAACGATCCTGTTCTCTCAAATATTGAATCTTCTTCATTATTCTTTTTCTCAGGTAGTTCAGCAAAACAAGTTAGTAATACCATCGAAATTTCTGATATTGATGATACAAATATGGAAAGTGCCAGTCTTCAGATAACAGGAAATTATCTTAACTCTGAGGACACTCTGGAATTTGTATCTCAAAATGGAATTACATCTTCATGGAATGATATTTCTGGTACGTTGACCCTCACGGGTTCTGCTACTAAAACAAATTATGAAAATGCTATCCGAAGTGTCAGTTATTTGAATTCTAATCCGACTCCTGATATGTCGGTTAGGACACTCAGCTTCACAGTCAGCGATGGAAGCGATAACAGTTCTACCCTTACCCGGGATATTGAAATACCGGATTCAATATCTGACCCCTCTACTGACCTTTCGAATACGGTTTTTCATTTTGATGCATTTGATGTGGACGGAGATTTACTAACCAATGACCAACCCGGGGATGGCACCGGTGTTTCTACCTGGGGAGACAGATCTGATAACGCCGGAGGAAGTTCAGTAGATCTTTCAGGTACAACGAGTCCCGCCAGTGATGAGCCCATCTTTGATTCTGATTATTTCGGAGAAAGAGGCGGATTACTTTTCGATGGTACAAACGACAAGTTTGATGTTCCAGATAACGCTATAAATAATACAGGGACATATACTGAAAAATCATACGCAGTAGTTTTCAGAACAGGATCAACCACCGCAGGATTACAGATAATTTATGAACAAGGTGGTGGAACCAGAGGTTATCAAATAAGCATTAAAGATGGAGTTGCTTACGCATTTGCATGGAATAATGCAGAATGGGGATCCGGAAACCAATATAAGTCCATTAATCTGGGTGCTGTTTCCATTAATACAAACTACATAATTATAGTAAGTCATGATGCTACGGCTGGTACTCTGGTTGATAAAACTTGGTCAGCTAATATTAATGGTAGTAGCATTATAACACAAACAAGTGTTGATTTTCAGAGAGCTCATAGTGGTGATGCCGTTATTGGTGAAGAAGACGGAACAAGAGACCCTGCTACAACTGGTAACAACCCTGCGGGAACTAATAATTTCAATGGTATCATTGGTGAATTTATTGCCTGGAATGACGCTTTATCAGCAGGTGATTTCACGAACTTATATGCTTATTTAAGTGATAAATGGTTCAATAAAGCTCCTTTATTATCCTCAATTGAAGGTTCAGCACTTTCTTATTCCGAAGGTGATCCTGCAACAATAATATCTTCATCTTTAGTAGTTTCAGATTCGGATAATTCTGTTTTGGAAAGTGCGGAGGTGAGTATATCAGAAGGATTTAATAATTCTGAAGATGTTCTTGCCTTCACTAATCAATTAGGAATTACAGGAAACTGGAATTCAACTACCGGGATTCTGACCCTATCAGGTACATCTTCTGTTGCAAATTATCAAACAGCGCTTCGTTCTGTAACTTATGAAAATACGAATGGGTTAAATCCGTCAACAGTTACCAGAGAAATTTCTTTTCAGGTTTTTGATTTTGAAGATCCAAGCGGACTAATATCTCGAGAAATTGAGATAGTACCTTTCAACGCAACTCCTGTTTTAGCAGCCATTGAAGGCGCTACAATTTCGTTTACTGAAGCTGACGGTCCTACTTCATTAACGTCAACTATTACAATTTCCGATTCTGATGATATAAATCTGGAAGAAGCAACCATTCAGATCACAAACAATTACTTTTTAGGAGAGGATGTACTTGATTTTGTGAACGCAAATGGAATAACATCTAATTTTGATTCGGGTACCGGAACATTAACTCTTTCAGGAACAGCAACAGTTGCAAACTATCAGGCAGCCCTCAGAGCAGTTACTTTTGAGAATATCAGTACCGACCCGGTCACCGGTTTAGACCGCACTGTAACCATTTCTGTAAATGACGGTTTAGATGATAGTAACTCGCAAACTAGAGACATTTCAGTTTCAAGTATAAACACTCCTCCTGTTCTTGATGATATTGAGCAGGATGCGATCCTGTACACAACGGGAGACTCTCTCGAAGTTTCTGATGATATTACTGTTTCTGATTCTGATGATACAAATATAGAGACCGTTACTTTTCAAATAACCGGAAACTATGACAGCTCTGAGGATACTCTTGTTTTCGCTGATATCTTCGGAGTTACAGATTCCTGGACTGATGGGACTGGAACACTGACATTAACCGGCCCTGCAACAAAAGCGGATTTTCAAAGTGCCCTTAGAACGGTACGATATGCCAATACTTCTTCCAACCCCTCCGATCAGCAAAGAACTATTTCTATTACAGCAAATGATGGAGATGATAACAGTAATATTGTTACCAGAAATGTAACCGTAAGTGTTCCCGCAACCATTAATGACCTTACGGTTTGGCTAAAAGGTGATGACGGAACATTCAATGCCACATCAGGTGGTAGTGCAAGTACAAATGGTGGAAATGTAAGACGATGGGAAGATCAAAGTGGGAATAATCACCATTTTATAACATCAGGAACTGCACCAACCTTCCGAACTAGTGTAGGAAGTATCAATTCACAAAACGCTATTGAATTTCCGGGCGGCGGTACTGTTGTTCGTTTAGAAGATGCCGATGCAGAAACTCAGTATTTGAATGGCCTGGATGAGTTCACCATATTCTTTGTGATCGAATCTGATATTACGAATACTGACAGAGGTTTTTGGACAACCTACCAACCCGATGGAAGCGGAGATGATAAATTCTTCAACATCAGATATGACGCAACCGGAACAAGCGGTACCAATATTATCACTGCCGGATTAAGGGAAGGCGAATCTTCAGATTTTTTACTTCAGAGTTTCTCTGATGCACAAACTACTTCAGGACAAATAATCGCTTTAAAGTGGCAGTCTGAGGAATTATTCGATATGTATGTGGATGGTGTTCTGAACAACCCTTCCGCCTCAGGTAATATCCCTACAGGTTTACTCACCAACTTAACTACTGCTATACTTGGACAAAGCAGTAAAGACCAAAACAATAGCTGGGATGGATTAATCGCTGAAATGCTGTTCTATTCTCGAGAACTTTCTATTTCCGAACAACAAAATATAGAAGATTACCTCTCCTTAAAATATAGTATTCCTATAAGGAATCTAACTGCTGCTACCGGTGGAGAAGCTATATCCGCAGACGATGCTTCAACAACTTACACTACTTTATCAGGGCCAAGAGTTCAGGAAAGTTTTATCGGTGAATACACTTCGAGCGGCACTTTTGTATTTAAAGCTCCTACCGGATTTGAATGGGATACCGGCGGTGCTAATCCCTCTGCAACGGTCGCTCCTGCTTTCGGGGGAAGTACAAATCTGGCGATTTCCTTTACAAGCAGGACCTCAAGTGAAATTACCTTTACTGTCACTACAGCTTCCTCGACTAATCCCGCTGAAATCACTTTCAATGGATTCAGAGTAAGGCCAACAACTGGAACTCTTCCAAATGAGGGAAATATCAGGAACATTGGAACTACAGGCTCCGGAGGTACAACCAATTACGGGTCATTGACAATGGTTGCCGGAACTCAAATCGCAATGGCTTATTCACAACAACCGGGAACATCAACTGTAAATTCAGCTATTTCTCCATCAGTAAGGATACAACTTGTTGATCAATTTGGAAATTCTGTGGAAGAAGGTGGCGTCGATATTGATGTAGCTTTGAATGTAGTTAGTGGTTCTGGGGCTTTAACCGGAGGATCAACTACTACTATCAGGACAAATTCACTTGGAATTGCTGACTTCACAAACCTTCTTATTGATGATACTGGTTCATATACTCTAACTGCTACTTCTGCAGGATTGGCCTCAGAACTTAGCAACGAATTTGATGTAGTAGTGCTTGGACAACTTACAGAGTTTAAAATTGAGAGAGTTCCTTCCGGAAATATTTCCAACAAACTGGCAGGACAAAGCTTTAACATTAAAATTTCAGCTGTTGACGGAACAGATGCCGTAGTTACAGACTTTTCAGGAACAGTTGATATTTCTTCTTCCTGTACATTAGATGCCGGACAAGGTACTTCTCCTGCATTCACGTCCGGAGTATTATCCTCACATACCGTTAGTATTAGCAGTGTGGGTTCCTGCACCATCACAGCAACCAATTCTGCCGATTCCGAAACAGGTGTAAGTAATAGTTTTAATGTTACTCCCGGTGCAGCATCCGCAACATCTACACAAATAACAGCAAGCCCAACGGTGATCTTTAATGATGGATTTTCTACCTCAACTATAACAGTACAGGCACGAGATGCATCCGGAAATAACGTAACTGTTGGAGGTGCAACTATTGCTCTTTCAGCAACTGATGGTTCTCTGGGAAGTGTAACTGATAATTCTAATGGCACTTATACTGCAACTCTTACTTCATCTATTATTGAAGGAACTGCAACCATTACAGGAACTTTAAACGGTAATGCCATTTCTGATAATGCTCAGGTTGAATTTGCAGCTTTCAATAAAATCTGGAGATCTCAGGTGGGTTCAGTTGCAGATGCAAGAAACTGGGACGACCCCGTAAACTGGTCTTCCGGAAGCGTGCCACTTTCAACTGATAAAGTTCTTATACCCGCAAACCCATCCGTTGGTAATCAACAGCCTGTTGTGGATGTTACCAATACTACTGTTGCCCAAATATCGATCGAAACCAGCGCTACTGTTACTGTTTCCGGAGGGGTCAACTTTGTCGTAACCAATGAAGCATCCGGAGGGGGAAAAATACTTGGGAGTAATGCCGATTCTTTGACTGTAGGTGGAAATCTGGATTTACTTGATATTACTCTGGGAAATGTGATTCTAAACGGTTCCTCAAAGCAGATCGTAACAAGCCCTAATGATTTTGTAGATCTTGAACTAGACAACTCTGCAGGTGCTGATTTCTCCTCGGACCTGACTGTAACCGGAGATTTAAACCTTACAGATGGTACTTTGTTTATACCAACCGGGAAAAACCTTATTGCCAATTCGAAAACCTATGGACCCGGTGGATCTTTAAGATTTCAGAGAAGAATTTCTGGAGTAAGAGGTTGGAGAATAATTTCATCTCCTGTTAACACAACTTATGGAGATTTCCTGGATGGAACTTTAACTCAGGGATATACCGGTTCAACATTAGGAAATGCAGCTCTGGATAGTCTGCAACCCAATGTATTAACATATCTGGAAACTGTAGTTGGTACTGATAACCAAAGATACCGTGCTCCTTCTAATGCCACACAATCTGTGTCTCAGGGGCAAGGAGTTTTTGTGTTCGTCTTTGGAAATATTGCTGCAGATTCCCGATACAATGATCCGCTTCCTGATACACTTGATGTTGAAGGTCAGGAATGGGAAGGTGACGGTACAGAAGTTGATTTTGGAATTACTTACACTGCTGCAGCTGATACCGGTTGGAACCTGATCGGAAACCCATTTGCTGCTACTATTGATTGGGATGATAATACCAATTGGACAAAAACTAATGTTGAAAACACTATCTATGTTTGGGATCCTTCGGCAAACGGTGGAAATGGGGAATATTTGACATGGAACGGAACAACCGGAACTCTTGGCGGTGGTCTGATCTCCCCTTTTCAGGGATTTTGGGTAAAAGCCAACGCTGTAGCTCCTGTTCTTAAAGTAAATAAAGAAGTTAAAACAACAGGCGGTAGTTTTCTCCGCAAAGAAAATACAGAAGGGCAAAACGATCCTCAATTGGAGCTTTCTTTGAAAGCAGATGGATTAAACAAGAAAACAAATATTATGTTTTCCAATAGCGCCAGAAAGTCAAAAGACAACAGCGACGGTTATCGTCTTCTTCCTTTTTCATTAACACATTTAGAGCTTCATACTTTTCTGGAAGATGGTACAGAACTAGCTATTAATAACTTACCTCTTGACTTCAATTCCAGATATAAGATTCCGTTACATGTTGCAGCATATCGAGATGGAATCCCTGTTTCAGGTGAAATGGAACTTGTTTGGAGTGGACTTAGAAATATTCCTGATGATTGGATAATTACCTTGATCGATAATGACACTCAGGAAGAAATCAACCTAAAGGAACAAAGTTCTTATACTTTTAATCATTCAACAAAAGCTAAAATCTCTAAAACAGATCCATTTTCTCCAAGTTTTAAGTTGAAATCAAAAGGCAGAAGCACTTCAGAAAGTGCCCGGTTCACTCTAAAAATAAGTACAGAACAAATTGAACTCGAAGTTCCTGAAGAAGTATTTTTGGCTCAAAACTATCCAAATCCTTTTAATCCTAGAACTACTATTCCATTTGGTATCGACGAAGATGCTGATGTAAGTATTATTGTATATGATATACTTGGAAGAAAAGTGCATACTTTGGTCAATAAAAGGCTTACAGCAGGTACCTACGATGTCACTTTCAACGCCAATCACCTTGCCAGTGGAGTTTATTTTTATCGTTTAATCACTGATTCAAAAGTACTTGTGGAAAAATTCACTTTAATTAAGTAATAACTTCCTCCTATTCAAAAAGGGTTAGAATTACCTAATCCTAGTTTACTCATTAACGTTTAGTAGTATATTAGTCTATCTGTTACAAGCATTTAATCCGGCTTTATATGTAGATATGACAAATCTTTCAATCAAATACCTTTTCATATCTGTAGCGCTTTTTTTGGGTCTTAGTGAGATAGCAATTGCTCAATTTGGGTCCTTTGCTGAAAGGAAGAAGTTTAATATAGAAAGCGACAGTGTAAATGGAGCTTCAGATCTAATAAATTTTCCGGTTCTGGTAAACGTAACTTTACCATCAGGAGATGTGGAAAATGCAAATGGATTTGATATTGCTTTTACAGCTACTGATGGAACTACACAGCTGGACCATGACCTTGAATCTTATGATTCCGGTACCGGCGAACTTGTAGCATGGGTCAGGTTCCCTTCTTTAAGTGCCACAACGGATACCCAATTTTATATCTATTACGGTGACTCGGGGATTACTACTGATCAAAGTACTTCCGATACCTGGAACTCAGATTACCAACTGGTAATGCATATGGATGGTGGTGCTACAGAAGATGACGCAACTTCTAATGCTAATGATGGTACCGAAAATGGGACGGGCGGAATTCCAACAACTGCAGGTATAATCGGTGACGGTCGCGATTTTGAACGAGGTGATTCTGACTTTATCTCAGTGCCGGATGATAATAGCTTAGATATTACCGATGAAATTACAATTTCATTCTGGTATAACCCGGAATCTACTAATGCTCCGGATATGGTTACAAAGGGAACTAATACTTCTTATGAAGCCACAATCAGAGGTGGACCCAGAATGCAGTTCAAAAAAGAAGGGGGCTCAAATTTAACTGCTTCAACTTCTTTTAATTTAGCTACTTCAACATGGTACTACCTAACTTATGTTCAAAGTACTTCAGGAAGAACTATCTACCAAAATGGAGTACAGGTTAACAGTGATTTAAACTCAACAGCTTTTTCCACAAACGGAGACGCTCTTCAAATTTCCAGATCAGGTGATGCCGCTGACGGGATCATCGATGAAGTAAGAATTTCAGATGTAGATAGATCAGCGGATTGGATTGCAACAGAATATAGCAATCAATTGAATCCATCAACCTTTATTACAGAACTTGACGATCTGCCCAGCCTACAGAATATTGAATCAACTGCAGAAACCTATACTGCGGGTGGTTCAGCAATATTTATTACATCTGATTTAACTATTGGAAGTCACCCCACTGTTACAACATTAGATAGTGCCGTAATTCAAATATCTAACAATCTGGATAATCCTGATGATCAACTTGGCTTTTCTGATCAACTGGGAATCACCCGGACATATACGGCCTCTACGGGAAAACTTTTACTCTCAGGAACTACTTCTTTAGCCAATTACCAAACTGCCCTTAGAGCAGTTACTTTCAGTAGCCTTGCAGGAACTCCAAGCCAGCTCACAAGAACGGTTTCTATTACGGGGTACAATGGCTCATCAGCTACAAACACTCCTGTCAGAGATATTGATATAATCATCGCATTAACAGATTTAACTACCGACATTTCAAACATCGTTTTTCATTTTGATGCACAAGATCTGGATGGAGACGGCACCCTTAATTCTGCCGAGGGCTCTCCCCCAACCAATAATTCTTCTGTTACTTTATGGGGAGATCTCAGCACCAACAACTTTGATTTTACTACAGGTACTGCAGCTTTATTTGATTCTCTTGGCTTTGGAGAAAGAGGTGCAGTTGAATATGATGGATTAGATGATGAACTCCAAAAAGGAGCAGAAACATCTATAAACAATAGTGTTTTCAGCCAAAAATCGTTTGCTTTTACTTTCAGAACCGGGAATGATGTTTCAGGTTTCCAAATAATTTATGAACAAGCCAGTGGTGCCAGAGGTTACAATTTTACTATAGTAGACGGTACTCTTTATGCACAAGCATACAGCCGTGGCGATGCCAATTGGGGAGGCGCAAATGGAGAAAGGCATCGGGTGATCGACCTTGGATCAGTACAACCAAACGAAAGCTACATTTTAATTGCATATCATAACTCGAATGAATGGGCAGCACAACTCAATAATGGTTTCCTGGAATCTTTTGATAACGCCGATGATATGCCCGCGGTTAGCGAAACAGTAGCAATAGGTGGGAATTCGGGTAACACTCGTCATCCAGTTACACTTGCAAATGAAAACGGTAATTTTAACGGACTAATCGTAGAATTTGCTTCCTGGAACACATCACTCAACGGCGGACAAAAAGCCAGTTTATATAACTACTTTAATGATAAGTGGGGTAATACGAATCCGGTTTTAGCAGGAATTGAAGGCACAAATATTGATTTTACAGAAGGTGATCCTGATACCCAAATTACAAATTCAATTACAGTAACAGATAGTGATCCCCATAATAATATGGATAGTGCCAAGGTGTCCATAACAACAAATTTTACAACCGGTCAAGATTCTCTGATTTTCACCAACACTCCGAACATTACTGGAAATTATAATGAAACTACAGGCGTATTACTTCTAACCGGAAGTGATACTAAAGCCAACTATCAAGCAGCACTTAGAGCTGTTAATTATAGAAATTCACAAATTAACCCTTCAGCAAATACACGCACTGTAGAATTTATTATTTATGACTGGGATGATGCTAGTAACACCGTTAGCAGAAACATTAACATTTCAGATCCTGCCGCAACACCTGTACTCGCTAATATTGAAAGTGGAGATTTAGCATACACAGAAGGTGATGGTGCGGTTTCTATAACTTCTGCCATTACGGTTTCTGATGTCGATGACACTAATATTGAAAGCGCAACTATAACTGTATCTGGCAATTACACGCTTGGTGAAGACTTTCTGGACTTTAACGATACTGGAAATATAAGTAGCAGCTTTACATCCGGAAGCGGGATATTAACCTTAACCGGCAGTGATACTAAAACAAACTATCAAACTGCATTAAGAGCTATTACTTATGAAAATACTAGTTCAGATCCTGTAAATCTAGACCGCACAATCTCTTTTGTAATAAATGATGGAGATAACAATAGTAATACTGAGACAAGAGACATCACTGTAGCTACGGTCAACTCAAAACCAGTATTAACAGCAATCGAATCTTCGAATCTTCCTTATCCAGATGCAGCTGTTCAGATTACTAATACAATTGAAGTTTCTGATCCGGACAATACCATGCTCGACAGTGCTTTAGTAGTTATTTCAGATAACTTTAAACCGGCAGAAGATTCTCTTATATACTCTACTTTATTCGGAATCACGGGAAGTTGGAATTCATCAACAGGAGTACTAAAACTAACGGGGTCAAACATTCTAAGTGATTATCAGGCTGCACTTCGTTCCGTTGATTATATCAATACAGCAACGATCGCTTCCGGTCCTGAAAGAGTAGTTAGTTTTATTGTTAGCGATGGAGAACTCAAGAGTGATTCGCTGAAAAGAACTATTGATGTAAGTCCTGTAGAGACCATTCCTGACCTCGAAGTATGGCTTCGAGCAGATGCCGGAATTTCTGAAGGTGATGGTGTTGCAGTAACAACTTGGGCAGATCAAAGTGGGAATGGGAATGATTATACCGGAACAGCGGGTTCAGGAACCTCTCCTACTTATGTAGCTAGTTCAGCATCCCTGAATAGCCAGCCTTCAGTAAGCTTTGTTGGAAACGGAGATCATTTTCTTGATAGTGATGGACAAACGAATTACATCAACAGTAATACTGAATTCAGCTTATTTATAGTTTATAAATCTGATGTTACCAATTCAGATAAAGGTCTTTTTATTGCAGACACCCCTTCCGGAGCTGATGAGATTTTAACCATCCGGTATGACGCTTCGGGAGCAAATGGTGGAGGATCATTTAATGACGTGGTAAAAACAGGTATTCTTGGAAATGATGCTGATAACCAATTAGAAAGTTTTTCTGATATCCAAACTACAGGTGCTCAAATAATAAGTTTACAGTGGGAAAGCGGTACAACCTACGACCTGTACGTTGATGGTATTTTAAATAATCCCAGTTCCGCAGCAGATCCACCTCCATCGGGAACAATAACCACTGCTACAACTGCATTGCTGGGTAAAGGAGGAAAAGACACCGGAAATAATAGCTGGGATGGCGAAATCGCAGAATTTATTTTTTATAGCCGTAGCATTTCTCAAACAGAGAGAGAAAGCATTGAGGATTATCTCGCCGATAAATATGATCAGGCCATACGAAAAATCACTCCTGCTACCGGGGGCGAAGCTATTTCTGCAGATGATGCAAATACAACTTATACATCTCTTACAGGTCCATTTGTTCAAGAAGGATTTATTGGTGAGTTTAGTTCTTCAGGAACGTTTGTTCTTGCAGCACCAACTGGTTATGAATGGAATACCGGGGGGACCATAGGTGTTACAGAGTCACCGGCTTTTGGTGGTTCTACAGAATTAGATGCATCTTTCACCAGCGTAACTGCTACTAATGTCACTTTTACAATTGATGCTGCTTCAACTAGTAATCCCGGACAATTGGAATTTACCGGGTTAGAAATCAGACCTACTTCCGGTACACTACCAAATAC
>TARA_R100000541_G_scaffold13076_1_pt1 | contig 19568 bp, 28 predicted proteins | sample TARA_R100000541 | Tara Oceans TARA_R100000541 (sample SAMEA2621416) | marine metagenome | biome: marine biome (ENVO:00000447); feature: surface water layer (ENVO:00002042); material: "saline water (ENVO:00002010), including plankton (ENVO:xxxxxxxx)" | depth 5 m | reverse complement strand
TTTGTACGATTTAACAATTCAAAACCAAAAGGGGATGCCTCTATTCAAATGCAAATGCGCACCAAGTGATGAGATTTTAATCTCAAACGTTACGATTCGATACATTGAGGGCCGTGGTATAATCCATGACGCAGCCTGCGAGAAGTGCGGCGAGTTCATGGAATTGGCGCACCCAAAAAATGGGGAGTGCGCAGGGTTTACATCAAATAATTTGGGGCAGCTTTAAAAACAAAACAACATGACAGATTTACAACAATCGATTTATGATTTGAAAATTTTACAATACGGCGCCATCAAAACGCTCACGCCTGGGGTGCAAGCCATGATATTCACACTTAGCTGCGTGGAATCTGAGGAGCACATTTTACAAGATTACTGCGATATTAACGGCACGTGCTACATGGTGACGGGCAAGAGTGGCGATGTATACAGCCGTGCGCGGCCTGAGTGGCAACAGCTTAAGGAGGCGAGGATGCGAAAACAAGCGATCATCGCTCACCTTGAGAGATGGGCGGGTGATAGCGTAGATGAAAACGATGAGTTTAAAGAGTTTATGCAATGATTCGCGTGCTAAATCTTTACAGCTGCCTTGGCGGCAATCGCGCGAGGTGGGATGAGGTAGCTGATATTGAAGTAACAGCCGTTGAGTGGGATGAGGAGCTTGCGCGATTATATCAAGAGCGATTCCCGAATGACAAAGTAATTGTTGCAGATGCTCACCAATACTTATTGGATCACTATCAAGAATACGATTTTATTTGGAGCTCACCTGGCTGCCCTACCCATAGCCGCGCAAGATATTGGGCCCATGGCAAGAGTGGGAAAATGCCGATTTTTCCTGATATGAAACTATATGAAGAAATCATATTTTTAGATTACCATTTTAAGGGCAAGTATGTTGTTGAAAACGTAACCCCATATTATGAGCCAATGCTAAACCCAAAGAAAAGGGGGCGTCATTTGTATTGGGCTAACTTTCTTTTACCAAATATTTTAAGTGAGCGATCTGATGCGAAATTAATTCAAAGATCAATTATATCTGAGCTTTCTGAATTTCATGATTTCGATTTTAATAAATACAAAGGCGAACAAAGGCTACTTAAAATCGCACGCAACCTGGTAGATTATGAAGCAGGGAAAACTATTTTTGAAACAGCTCTAGGGATTATAACAAAGAAAGACGTCAGGCAATTATCAATACTATGAGCAAATTTTACTTTGACGAAGACGCCGCAGATAAGGCCGTATTATTTATAGAGAAATTTTGTACCCATGTAAAGGGTGAACTTGCGGGTAAACCTTTTATCCTTGAGAAGTGGCAAAAGGATGATATAATACGCCCCCTATTTGGGTGGAAGGTCAAAGAAACGAAGTTAAGAAAATATCGTTTTTGCTATATTGAGCTGCCTCGTAAAAATGGAAAATCTAATCTTGGCGCCGCAATTATTTTGTACTTGCTTTTCGCTGATGGCGAGCCAGGGGCAGAGCTGATTTCAGCGGCCGGGGATCGCGGACAAGCCAATATCTGCTTTTCCATTGCGCAGGAGATGATAAAAAACAACAAGCATTTACGATCTCGCTGCAAAGTGCTACGCAATACAATAGAGTACAAATCATCTTGGTATAAAAGTATATCAGCGGAGGCATACACAAAACACGGGTTGAATTGTCACGGCATCTTGTTTGATGAGTTACACACACAGCCATCACGCGAATTGTTTGATGTTTTAACTACATCAGTTGGCTCACGTAGGCAGCCAATAATAATAGCGCTAACCACGGCGGGCCATGATCGGGCAAGTATATGCTATGAGATGCACGAATATAGCGAGGCAATATTACAAGGCACGATCGAAGATGAAACATTTTTGCCCGTACTTTATCGCGCAGATCCTGAGGATGATTGGACGCAAGAGGCCACATGGAAAAAAGCAAATCCAGGTTATGGCTCAATATGCAACAAGGCGTATTTTGTTGATGCGGTAAGTAAAGCAAAAAGCAACCCATCTATGATAAATAGCTTTCTGCGTTTGCATCTCAATATTTGGACGAGCTCAGAAACGGCGTGGATCCCTGACGATATATTTATGCTAGGGGCCAAAGAGATACCATATGATCGCTTAGCAAACTTGCCTGCCTATGGTGGCCTTGATTTGGCGAGTACGCAAGATCTCACGGCGTTTGCTTTGATTTTTCGTGATGATGAGCGCAAATGCTTTTATCTATTGGTGCATCAATTTGTAAACGCTGAGAAAGCGCACAGCAAAAAACTAAGCGCGGGGATTGATTATATAAATTATGAGCGTGAGGGCGATATAACGATCTCGCCTGGTAACGTGACTGATTATAGAGTTATTAAAAAGTATATTTTAGAGCAAACGGCAAAGTATGATATTCGTGAGATTGGGTATGATCCGCGATTCAGTACGTATATCGTGGCCGAATTGATAGAGGATGACGTAGTTATGGCCCCCATGGCGCAAAATATTACAAGCATGAACGGCCCTACAAAGGAATTTGAAATGGAGGTGATGCGTGGCAACATTATACATGGGGGCAACAAATGCCTAAGATGGCAAATGGGCTGCGCTGTTATATACACCGATGTAAACGAAAACAAGCGAGTAACCAAAGAGCAAAAAGAAAACAAGAAAGTTGATGGCGTTATAGCATCAATTATTGCAATGAATAGCTACGTACAAAACACCATTGATGGCGATGAGGAGTATTTACTTGAAATCTTCTCTCTATAAATTAGGATTTTTCGCGTTTAATTCGTATACTCCGCGCGAATGAGTACACTAGCTGATAGATTTCGCGCGTTATTTCGTAGGGTAGGGCCATACGAGCCCAACAATATAGCCAATGAGGTAGGGTTATACCCAATGACCAAAGCAGGCGCAACGATAAATGAAAGCAGCGCTATGGCTATATCTACGGTTTACGCCTGCGTTTATAAAATAGCCTCAACGATTGCCTCACTAGGTTTAGAGATCTATGAGAAAGATGGTGAAAACGTAGTGCAAGCAAACGTGCACCCTGCATACAACCTGGTTAAAAATAGGCCAAATGAATACCAAACGGCTTACGAGTTTTGGGAAACAATCACGGCAAGCGCTGTTATATACGGCGTAGGTTACGCATTAATACGCAGAGATGAGAGGGGCCACGCAAGCGAGTTGATACCCGTACACTTTTCTGATGTAGATTTAAGGATCGTAAAAGGTGAGAGAGTGTACAGCGTTAAGGATATTGGCGTAGTACGGCCCGAGAATATGCTAGAGATTTGCAACCTAATGCGCATGAGCCCGATTCGTTTGCATAGAGAAAATTTGGGGCTAGCGAAAAGCGCTCAAGATTTTGGCGCCGAATACTTTGGCCAAAGCGGGCAAATGACGGGCGTGCTATCTAGTGAGCAACCTTTAAAAAAGGAGCAAATGGATGTGATACAAGGCTCATGGAATAACGGCGCAGCGCAAGCAGGCACCAAGCTCATGCCTTTTGGCTTTAAATACCAACGTATAGCGATATCACCCGATGAAGCGCAATTTATAGAAACGAGAAAGTTTCAGGCAGAAGAAATTACGCGGATCTTTTCGGTGCCCCCTAGCTTAGTCATGCTACCTAGCCAAACAACATACAACAATGTTGAGCAACAAAATTTAATGTTTGCACGGCACACCATTGTGCCATGGACGCAAAGGATAGAGCAGGAGATTGATCGTAAATTGATACCATCATACGACAGCCCGCAAGTATATAGCAAGTTTAAACTTTCAGATCTACAAAGAGGAGATAGCGCAGCGCGGGCAAATTACTTTGCTCAGATGATTCAAGCGGGCGTGCTCTCAATTAATGAGGTTAGGGCTGAGGAGGAGAAAAACCCAATTCCAGGTGGCGACATTCATTTGGTACAAATTAATCAAATCGCGTTAGATAAGGTTGAAGCCTATTCAGATTCGATTTCTAACAACAACACAAATGGAGGATTTGAAACGTGATGAGATGCTGACAGCGGCTCACTACTCAAAACATGACAGCACCCTTGAGGTGCGTGAGGAAAATGGCGAGATGATCATAGAGGGTTATGCCGCTTTGTATAATAATGAAACTGATTTAGGGGCCTTTAGAGAAAGCATCTCACCTGGCGCATTTGACGATGTTTTGGCTGATGATGTGCGGGCCCTTATAAATCACGATCCTAGCTTAATAATTGGTAGAAGCTCAGCGGGTACGTTGCAGCTTTCTACTGATGAGCATGGGTTGAGATATGAGGTAAAACTAGGCGAGCAACAATATGCAAAAGACCTTTATACAAGTATTAAAAGGGGTGATATCACGCAATCTTCGTTTGCGTTTACGATTCAAGATCAGACCTGGAGCGAGGATAGGAGCACGCGCAAGGTTGAGAAAGTGGGTAAATTGTTGGATATATCGCCAGTAACATACCCTGCATATAAGAGCGCAAGTGTGGCGGCACGAAATGAGGAGCAGCCAAAAGAAGTAATAACAGCTGAAACAAAAAGCAGCGAAAATGATAAAAGTGTAACAAAAAAAATTATTAAAAAGAGAAAAATGGATTTAAACGAAATGAAGTCTTTACGTAGCAAAAACTATGAGGAGCACGTATCTCTCATGGAAAATGCAGAGAGCGAAGGGCGAGAGCTCACAAATGAGGAGGAGGCAAGATGTGACTATCTCGAAGGTGAGGTAACGCGCTTAGATGGTAAGTTAAAGCGCCGTAAAGCGCATGAGGATATGATAGCACGCCAAGCAAATTTCGCGGGCTCATCTTTATCAGAAACAAAAGAGATGGATAAGATTAATAGATCTTTCTCACTATCTCGCGCAGTTGAGGCAGTATCTCACGGGCGAGGCCTTGAGGGTGCTGAGGCTGAGTGGGCACAAGAGGCACGCTCTGAGATGCAGGCAAGAGGTTTGCAGATGACGGGGCAGATTGGTATACCTGAGGCAGCGTTATTTAGAACGGGCACAGCTGATAACTTTCAGACAACGGGCATGGGCTCAGGTTACGTACCTACTGAGGTAGGCGGTGTGATTGAGGCACTACGTGCACCTACTCTCACCGAGCAGCTAGGCGCAACAACAATTAACGGCGCAACGGGTAACCTTAAGTTCCCAAGAGTTAGCAAGAAAGCAATCGGCACGCAAGAGGGCGAGGTTGATCCATCAGCGGCCTCAACTATGGAGCTAGATGATTTGGATCTCACACCAAAAAGAGTTGCAAGTTTCTCAAAGTTTTCTAAGCAGTTAATTTTGCAAGGAGGCCAGGCGGTAGATCAGATGATCGCGCGTGAGTTAGTTGCAGGGGTTAACGATACAATTGACAAAGCTGCATTTGTGGCAGCGTTAGGCACACCCGCTGCTAACACAGCAGCAGTTACAGCAGCAGATTTCTTTGCTATGGAATCAGCCGTATTAGCGGCAGGCGGTGACCTAGCATCTTGCAAGTGGGCAATGAGCCCTAGCGCATGGAGCGCATCACGTAGCTTGGCAGCGGTTGCCTCAGTTGATGCGTTTTGGGATCAGCAGCGTTTTGATGGGTTTACTGCAATGGGTACACCGAACTTGTTAGATTCGGCAACAGCTGAGGGCCAAGTGATATTTGGAGATTGGCAGAAAGGGTTAGTGCTCGCATTTTTCGGCGGCATTGATTTGCTCGTAGATCCTTACACGGCGGCGGGTACAGCTCAAGTATCTTTACATTTGAATAAGTTTTATGATGTTGGAGTACGTCAATCAGGCGCTTTCTCATCTAAATCAGCTATTACAAATGGCACACCAACGCCATAAATAAACAATCATAGAAACGGGGGCGGGTTTACGCCTGCCCCTTTTTTTTTAAATACTACTCATGAAATTCACAATTACAGCACAGCCCACGGGCACCGATATCATTTCACTTGCTGACATGAAAGAGTTTCTGCGCGTAGATTATACAGATGAGGATGCAACGATTACGGCGCTAATAGATAGCGCGGTGCAATACGTCCAAAACTATACGGGCCTACATTTTAAATTAACAACGTTTGCAATGAACATTGACTATTTTCACTATGTAGAAATACCCTCAAAAATTATTAGTGTTACGGGTGTCGCGTACTATGATACTGCTGACCAGGTGCAAACTTTGGACACATCGAAATACTATACCGATACATCACATGAGCCCGCACGGGTTTCATTTGTCACGCCACCTGATACGTTTGACGATAGATATAACGCAGTTACTATCTCAGGCACATTAGGTGAAAATACGCCTGCGCCCCCATTGGTGCACGCTATGAAAATGCTATGCGCACACTACTATGAAAATAGGCGTGCGGTAGTGGTGGGGGCTATGAGCTCAAAGATCCCGCTAGGCATTGAGAATATATTAAACCCTTATAGAATCATATCCCTTAAATGAATATCGGAGCGTTAGATAGAAGGGTGAGAATACAAAAACCCATAACTACGGCCAATGACTATGGTGAGCTAGTAGCTACATACAGCGTATATGCGACGGTGTGGGCTGCTATTGAGCGCAAGCCATTTGCACGCGAGGCGGTAAGCGGTGAGCAAAACATCTCTTTTCAGTCAGTAACTTTTATCATACGCTATTCAGATGATGTTTCGATCTTAACGCCATCACATCAGATTTCTTATAAGGGTGATATATACAACGTTTTAGGCGTGCAAGAGGTGGGGCGTAATGAGCAGTTGAGAGTAGTAACCGAATTACATTTAAACTAATGAGTGTAAAACTAACGGGTACGGCACAGCTATTTAAAAACATCGACAAAATTGCACGGTGGAATCAAGACGATTCAAAAAAGTTGCAAGATGTGGGGCACAAAGTGGGCAACGTGTACGCCAATTATTTACGCGCCAATGTTAAAGATCTTGGCAAGGATATAAAGGTTAATAATAGGCAAAAGATATTGATAGTTAAAAAAGGGCAGTTACGCAGATCAGCGGGCACCTGGCAACCTACGAAAAATAGAAATACTATTTTAGCGGGGCCACGAACTAAATCAATAGGCAAGAGAGGTAAAACAAAAAAGTACGATGATGGGTGGTTTGCTCACATCGTTGAGGCGGGTGATTTTGGGCCGAGGTTTGGTGGTAAACATCGCACACAAAATACGGGCGTTTTTGCTCGTGGTATACGTGCTACAAAAAGCCGTAGTGAGAGATTGCACGCGGTATTGTTACGCAAAGCATTTGCAAACTATGGCAGAAAATTGAGCTCACTATGATAGTAGGCAAAGCGATATATCACATTTTAACAAATGAAAGCGGGGTTACTGATCTTGTGGGCACAAATATTTTTCCTGAGATTGCGCCCCCTGATATAAACCCGCCTTATATTGTGTATTCTGTTGTGTCAAATCAGCCTACTGAAATAAAGGAAAACGGCAATCAATTAGATACGGCGCAAATTGAGGTTTATTCGTATGAAAAAAACTATGTTAAAGCGGTTGATCTTGGGGTTGTGGTGCGCACGGCATTAGATCGCAAGCGCGGTATTTTTAATTTAGTTAAAATTAACAGCATAGATTACACCAATGAGCAAATGGATGTGAACGAAAAGCGTAACATATGGGTATCTATTCAAGATTACTCAATAAGAATAAAAAACACATAACATGGATATAATAGCAAACCATTGGCAAAGTATACTCTTTGCCTTATTAGTCGCAGCAAGGGCGATATTTTCACTTGTGCCGTCAAACAACCCAGCGGTAAAAATATTTGGGTGGATAGATTTAATTATTACAGCGGTAGTCGGAGGGGATAAGCGCAGAAACAAAAACAAAAAAGCTAAATAAAATGGCACTAACAACGGGAATTATTAACGGATCAGATCTTAAGATCATGATGGTAGCAAACGCATCGCCTGAGGCTGATGGGATTGTTATAGATAACGTAACAGATTGCAGTATCTCAGTAACGAATGAGTTTAGAGATAGCACGGTGAAAGCTAACGCAGGGTACAAAGCATTGTTACCTGGAATGACTAGCGCAACACTTAACTTTTCAGCTATGTACGCAAGTAAGGCGGCAGGCACGGGCACAAGTTTTGAAGATGTCAGCGCTTTTCAATTGAATAAGACAAAGTTAGATATCTACTTTACTCATGTGATCGGATCAGCGGCGGCAGCAAACGCAGGGGATTTCGAGTATAAAGTTTTGGGCTACATTGAGAGTTTAGAGCTCACGGGAGGTACTGAGGATAACGCAACATACACGTGTAGTGTTCAGATCGTCGAAACAATTGTACGTCAAGTAATACCTGCATAACATGGAGATCACGATAGGCAAACGCATATATCCATTAAGGGCCACGATGAGGGCTTGGCGCAATTTTGAGAAAGCAACGGGGGTAAAAGTTACTGAGGTAGATTCTAACGATATCACCTTAATCCCTGAATTGATTTTTTACTTTGTCCAAGAGGGATGCAAGGCGCAGGGTATGAGGTTTACTATGGTGGTGGATGATTGGCTAGGAGAAATAGAGGTAAGTGATTTACCTTTATTAATAGAAGCTATGGCCGAGGTGATGGGAGGTAGTAAGGATAAAAAAAAAGTAAAGAAAAAGACTCGAGCCAATTAACGTGGCGCAGGGTTGAGGAGTTGGGGCTAGGCCTTTTGGGTTTGGCCCCATGCTCTCTCTATGATTTAACTTTTGAGGAGTTTGGCAACGCGGTAAAAGGCAAGCGCGAAACGTCTGAGATGCAAGAGCGCTCAAATTGGGAGCGTACCAGGTGGCAAACGGCCATGCTCTTAAACGTTCACGCTAAAAAAGGCGCAAAGATAAAGCCAAGAGATCTCGCAGTTTTTCATTGGGAGAAAAAGAAAATTAGCGCACAACCGAAGGTAAGCGGTTTTGCGATGTTAAGGGGGATGAGTAAACCAGGATAAGATGGCAAAGCTAGGTAGTTTAGTTGTAAATATAGGGGCCAATACAAAAGACCTAAATGCGAAGCTAGGGCAAGTACGTAAAAATATGCGCTCTATGAGTAGCAATTTCACAGCTATTGGCAAGAGCATGACTAGGGGGATAACTTTGCCCTTGCTAGCTATTGGGGGAGCATCAGCACGTTTGGCGGTAGACTTTCAGGGCGCCATGGCCTCAGTTAAGGCGGTGAGTGGCGCAACGGGTGATGAGTTTAAAGCGCTAGAACAAAGCGCAAAAGATTTGGGCGCTAGTACAATATTTACAGCGCGAGATGTAGCGGCTTTGCAGTTAGAATATTCGCGTTTGGGCTTTTCTGCCTCAGAGATTATGCAAGTGCAAGAGGCTACTTTAAACCTAGCGCAAGCCACGGGCACAGATCTAGCGCAGGCCGCAGAGGTGGCGGGCTCAACGGTGAGGCAATACGGCTTAGACGTTTCACAAACGGGCCAGGTTACCGATGTTATGGCGGCAAGTTTTAGTGCCTCAGCCCTAACGTTAGATACTTTCAGGGATTCAATGAGCTTTGTAGGCCCCGTTGCAAAAACGGCGGGTGTTACTTTACAAGAAACCTCGGCAATGTTAGCTGTATTAGCAAACAGCGGGATCAAGGGCAGCAAAGCAGGCACGAGCCTCAAGCGTATACTTGAGGAGATGCAAGGCACTAGCGGCACATTAACTGAGAGGTTTCAGCAGCTAAGTGATAAAGGGATCACATTAAATGGGGCTATGGATGAGGTGGGCCGTAGATCGGCAACATCTCTTATTGTGTTAAGTGATGGCGCGGATAAGGTTAAGACCTTAACAAACGAATTTAACAATTCAAAAGGCGCAGCAAAAGCCATGAGCGATATCATGAATGATACTGCCATTGGTAGCCTTAAAGAAATGACTAGTGCACTTGAGGGTGCGGGTATCGCGTTGGGTGATGTGTTAATTCCATTTATAACCGATGCGGCAAAGTTTATAACTGAACTTGCTACAAGTTTTAGAGATATTGCGCCACACATAAAGCACAACATGATGGTGTTTTTAGGTTTGGCGGGCGCTATTGGCCCTTTGCTTGTGATGATGCCACAAGTAATAACAAGCATAAAACTTTTGGGGGCCACGCTTGCCACGTCATTGCCACAAATAACTTTCGCAATCATTGCGCTTGGCGCTCTATCTCTATTATTTATAGAAACTGAGAGAGATGCAACCAAAGCAGCAACGGGCGTTAAGAAAGTTGAAACGGCGGTTATTAATCTCAATAAAGCACAGCTAGAAATAGCGGCCCAGGTTGGCGTGGGTGCGGGGGCTGATGCCATCTCAGAAAGTATGGAGTTTGCAGCTGAGAGAGTCAAAGAGGCGCAGGCGGTTATTGAAGACATACAAAGCAAAGCCGATAAAAGGGGTTTCATGGGTGATGCGGCTAGGGCCGCAATTAATGATGCAAAAGCATATGAGCGAGAGTACCAAAGGGTTATAGATGCGGGGCAAAGATTATTAGACGTCAATCAGGCCCTAGCTGATCAAGCAGAGGAGGACAACAAAATAGTGGTAGTGCCTCCCGCAGCAGTTGGCTCAATTGATGAGCTCAAAGCAAAAGTATCATCATTAACTGAGAAGCTAAACGGCTTGAAAATTGGTAGCGATACTTTCAAAAGTACACAGCTAGAGTTAGCGGCAGCAAGTAAAGAATTGCAAGAGGCATTAGGTGGCACAGCTGAGGCGGCTGAGGTTTTAGATACTGCGGTTTCTTTTCCTATTGGCAGCCTAGGGCAGATGAAAGAAAAGCTATCTGATTTGCAATCTGAGTTGCAGTTATTAAATCCATTAACGCAAGAGTTTGCCGATAAGATGGCTGAGATTGATGCGATGAGTTTGCTAGTCAATGGCACAATGGAGGGAATGACTGAAACCGTAAACCAAACATCAAACGCCTTTAAAAACTTAGGGCAAAATATTAGTGACGCATTAGTGGATGCGGTTTTTGAGGCTAAAAACTTTGGTGATAGCTTAGTAGAAATAGGCAAACAGATATTGAAAACATTGTTAAGTGAGGCAATTGGTAACGCAATCGTAAATGCGTCAAGTTCAAAAAACTTAGCAAACCAGGTTAGCGGGGGCCTCACAATCCCTGCCTTTATAACTGCGGGCGTTGGGGCAGTAACGGGGGCCATGCCTGCCCTTGCCTCAGGGGGGCTCGCATTTGGCGAAACAATGAGCATTGTGGGGGACAACAAAAACGCGGCTATTGATCCTGAGGTTATCGCCCCGCTGTCAAAATTAAGGGAGTACATAGGTGGTGGTAGTACAAATGTATATGGCCGTATCTCAGGTGATGATATTGTGATCTCAAACAATCGCGCTAGCCGTGATAGAAATAGATACGAGTAATGGCAGTTGTATACGCAGTTAGTGAGTTTACAGATGATAACGATGTCACCTGGAAAGTTAAGATCGTAGATAGTACAATCTCAACGGGTGATCTTAATCACCCATTTGTTTTAGGCCCCGACGGTTTCCGCTTGAATTATGCGTATGATAACTTTGACCGATCGCGCCCCATACTAGGCAGCAAAGTGATGCTAACCTTGTTTCACCCCGATGATAACGATCTAGTTTTTGAGGCTTTATATGGCTATTTAGATAGCGCCGTTGAGGGTACATATCGCATTGAGATATATCGTGATCCTGATGGCGTCAATGAAGCGTGGTGGGTAGGTGAGATACTACCTGAACAAGTAGTAATACCCGATGAGTACCCACACGCAGCCGTTAGCATCACAGCCGTTGATGGCATAGCGAATTTAAAAGGCATTGATTACAACGATGATGGCACAGCATATGATGGCACCGATTTAATCACAGCCCATCTTTATAAAGCGCTGTCAAAGGTGCATAGTATAAACTTTTGGGGGGCGAGTGATACACTTATAAAGTTCTTTGAAGATTTTATAGGGGCCGAGTACAAAACCTACCTAGCAGGGGGACAAAATCAGCAATTAAATAACGCCAAGATTGAGCACAATACTTTTCACAACCCAGACAGCAACGGCGTTTATCAATATTATAGCGCATACGAGGTACTTGAATCTATCGCGCTATCATTAAACGCCTCAATCTTTATGGCTCGCGGTACGTTTTGGCTTGTGCCATTGGGCGCAACACAATCACACGTACTACAAGACACATTAAAAGTTGCGCACTTTATAAACGGCGCGGGCGTAGTTACATATAACACAGCCTCAAATACTACGGCCATTGTCGAATTTGGATCTGATAACGCATATCATGAGAAGCTAACGGGGTGGGAACGATCAAGCACACCCGCTTTTAAAGATGTAAAGCGCACACGAAATTATCAAGGCGATATACCCGTACTTTCTACGGGATATTACAATATGCCTAGGGTGTCAGATTCCTTTGGCCAAGGTGCTTTGCTTGCTGATGAAGATGCAACGCAACCCATCGCGCGTGAGTATTCATTAACGGGTACGTTTCAATTTGGTACTATTGGCATATCATCTCTCACGGGTATTGATCGGGTAGTACGTGCCCGTTTAAGGTTTGAGATTCAAGTAGGTGATGCAAGTGGCACATCATATTATTTAAACAAAGATGATACAACGTATAGCGCCTCAAGCGTAGCCAACGCGGTTTGGTATGGTGAAACGTATGATAATGGTTATATATATAGGTTACCACAATACTCAGACACAACCTGGAGTACCGACAGCACAAACAGATACACTTGGATTTCTGAGGTTTTTGATGGCTCAAATGGTAATAGCACATATCCAAATAGCTCACAATTTTACAACGGCGAAGAAATAAGTTTCCCTTTGCCCCCTATCCCTGCAACAGCAAACGGGGTTACAATAAGAGTAGCAATTGATTTTATTGGGTGGTATGGTAACCAAATTACAAGCGTAGACTTTCTAAGCCCTACACAAAATTATAGCAATTGGAAAATCACAATGCTAGCGCTGAGGGTTTTAGATGAGAATGAAGTTGAGGAGTTTGGCCAGGTCGATATTGAGGCAATAAGCCCAAACGATGCACGATATAAATTTGACCAAGGCACAACATTAATAGGGGATCAGATAAGTGATGGTAGCCTAGGCACAATTAAAGTAAACGAGGGCACAGCGGGCGCAGGGCAAGGCTATGTAGATGCAAGCTATTGGCAAAATACCCAAGAAACAAGCGCCGAAAATTACAGCATTAACGGGCTAGGTGTGCGCGAGAGGTTAGGCGCAAACAAATCAGCCAAACGAACTGAGAGGGGCACGCTTGCAAAGCTAGGGCATGACTTTATACACCCGTATTCTATACTAAAAAACCAAGCCGATCACGGTAACTATTATCAGCTCACGGGGCTTAACTATTTAGCATCGAGAAGTGAGTATGATATTGAGTGCATTATTTTAACGCGCAATATTGATGGCATAACTGAGGAGGTATCAGGGCGCAAACCTAGCAAGGGGGATCGGCCAATTATTATTGGGCCATACAATCCCGTAACAACAAAGGGCCCCGTTGACGATACAATACAAGGTGAAAACGTCACAAAACTTGGCTTCGTTTCTACTGATACATATGGCATAACCAAGGTCACAACATCAACGGGATCCTCTGCAATAGATATAAACCTACCGATCACAAAAGCAGGCGCGGGCGCGGAGGTTGTCACAATTAATACGCTAGGGGCTATGGCTCCGCTTGCCGATGGCTCATCGGGTGAGTTTCTAAAAACAAACGGCGCGGGTGTTTTATCCTGGGGGGCCGCAGGGGGTAGCGGAGGCGGTGGATGGTTTGGATCATCTACTTTACTTAAGGTTATGCCGTGTGAGTTTATGGCAAACGATGATGCACCTTCTCGCAATGGTTACAAGGGTTTGTACATTGAAGATGATACAAGTGGCATACAAGGCGTAAGGGTAACCCATGCGAGTACAGAAATGTATGTAATGAAAGCAATACCCACGGGTTACAAAGCTACTCATGTACAAGTATATGGCTCAACGGGCGTTGTAAACGGTGTAAATGTGTATATGTTCAGACATACTACGGGATCCTCAGTTTCTCAAGGGACAGGTAATATTAATTCATTAATTGACATCACAGATATATCATCTACCGTTTTAAATAACATAAGTGTTAAAGTTTTGCCAGGTGCAACAACGATAATAATTTACGGCATAGATATAACAATAGTAGCAGTATGACAATAGAAGAACTTACAGCCTTAATGGAGAAAATGGAGCAAGCACTATTAGAAACAGCGGGCGCAAATCATACAAAGCCATGATCGATGCAAAGATGTGGGGGCTCAATCTATTGTGGGCTACGTGGGGCGCAGCGGTATGGCTTGCCGATCTAAATTATATCATCGCTATAATCGGAGGCGTCACGCTTGTATGGGTTAATATTGAGAAAGCTATAACGCAAAGAAAGAAACGAAAGAAATGAGCTGCATACCTTACCTATGTATTATACTACTCAATGTAGCCAATACACGATATAAACTTAAGGTTTTTGGTAGGGTAGATGGCCATGATTTATTGTGTATTTTAATATCAATGATAGGATGCTTTACTTTGTAGCTAGTGAGTTTGATTCGCCTGACTTGCCTGGTAGCGGTAAGGAGTTTATGGATCAAGAGTTTTTAGATCTATTAGATAGGGCAAGAGATCAAGCGGGTATACCCTTTAAAATAACATCAGGTTTCAGGACGCCTGAGTACAATTTAGATTTGAAAAGGCGGGGTTATTCTGTTGCTAAATACTCAGCACATATGCAAGGGCTAGCAGCTGATATCGCCGTTACGAGCTCTGCAAATCGGCTTATTATTATAGAAAGTTTATTATTTGTAGGCTTTCGCAGGCTCGGCATAGGTAAGGGCTTTATCCATGTAGACCTTAGTAAAACCAAGGCTCAGGATGTTGTGTGGGTTTACTAACATCACATAGTTAATTACTTTTATTGGTTTTTATTTGGTGTCGGACATAAAGTGTCCTATATTTGTGGTATACAAAACGTAAAAACACACAAAACACACAAAATGAACACGCAAAACGCACAAAATCAATTAGTTAAGCGCAGTATTATTGAAATTATAAAGCAAAACTGCGAACTAGACAAAACAATTAAGCACCAAGTTAATAAAAAATACCATATTGAATGGTTAGAATTAGATGACACTTGGTCGGTAGTTAATTCTTTTGGTTTTGGTTGCTTTTCAAGTATTGATTTTGAAGAATGTAAAAAAGTAATTAAATGTATACTGAAAGCATAGTAGAGGATTTTTATAACGTACCAAACAAATTAAGAAAACACAAAACACACAAAACACACAAAACACACAACAACATGAAAAGAGTAATTACTAACCCCTGGGAGATGGCATACAATCACCCAAACTTTGAGCAGTACACCCGCGATGATATCGATGAGATGATGCTATGTGAAATAGAGGAAATACTTGAGTACTCATGAACTATATTAAAACATTAATTCAAAACCTTGACATCTCTATACAAGAGGAAAACAAAGCTATAATAGCTTTAAACTTGAGAGATTTTGATAACATAACTTTCGGCGGGCGCAATAAAGATTTGCATGATGAGCTCACCGAGGCAGAGCAAGCAAGAGAAAACGCAGAGCGTAATTTAATCATTGAGATGAGTGATGAGTACTATAACAATGAAACTGATTACGGGCGTATAAAAGGCGAGGTAACGTATGAGGATTGCATAGATCACGCAGCTACGCAAGTGGGTAAGATTGCCTGGAGGATTGAACAAAGAATTAATAACTATTTAAATAATATAAATTATGAGCTTCTTAACTAATAACTATGAGCGCTCTGCCTCAGGCAGTCAGTACCTAAAATTTGCCCCTAACGATTCGGCAACAATTCGCATCATCTCCATGCCCCTTGAGGGCATTGAGGTATGGAAGGATAAAAAGCCCATACGATGGAAGTATGCGGGCGAGATGCCAAAGGAGGCATACGGCGCAGATGATAAGCCCAAACCATTTGCAGCTTTTGGCGTGTGGCACTATGGCGATAAGGAGTATAAAATTTACCAATGCAATACGCGCTCAGTACTCCAGGAGCTCGCCAATCTCAATGACGTCGAAGGCGATCCATTAAGCTATGATTTAACGATCACACGCAAGGGCGCGGGGTTAGATACTAAGTACTATGTGAAAGCAAGCAAGCCAAAGGAGCTGACTGAGGAGGTATTATTTGCCTCTCAAGAGTTTGCGGCCAAGGTAAACATGGAGGCGCTATTTACGGGTGAGAATCCTTTTCAATAATGGATATACAAGAGTTAAAATTAAGTTTTAGCAGCCTTAAACAATTTGGCAAATCTCCTGCGCATTTCGTGGGGTATAAAAAGCGGATCTTTAAACAATCAGCGCCCATGCGTAGGGGGTGGCTCACCCACCTGCTCACCCTGGAGCCTGATAAGCTAAGTGAGTTAGTAGTTTTAGACGTAGCCACAAGAGCTAACAAGGCGTACAAAGAGGCCGCGTTATCGCACCCAAAAGGAGATGAGGGGGTATTTACTACAAGGGAAGTGCAAGAGGCTCAGAAGCTCGCTGATGCGGTAAGGGCTCACCCGTTGGCATACAAGCTGATAAGCGAGGCGGTTGAGCTTGAGAAGCATTTACATTGGCAAATGGATGGCGTAAACTTTCACGGGTATGCTGATGTAATAGGCAAGGATTACGTGGCAGATCTCAAAATCACCGATAACGAGCCAAAGAAAATGCAAAGATGGGTTATGGATAACTTGTATCATATGCAATTGGCGATGTATAAGGAGGCAGTTTTTCCAGGTGAGCACGTGCCTAGCTATCTCATCTCCTGCGATCCAAACGCGCCCCATGGGGTGGTGGTTTATGAATTGAGCCGCGAGATGATGCGCGAGGGTATAAATCAAGCCCGATTAGAAATCACCATGTTTAAGGTGTGGTATGCTGATTGGGATGGTGAGAGTATACCACGCAGCTATGATTATTATGAGCGCAAAGATGAGCCCATGATTTTAGAATTACCAAACTGGTACAAATGACAAAGTTTATACGTAGAAAATACGGCACGCAAAAAAACTGCGCTGAGGCGTTAGGGGTAGACGTACGCACCATATACCGATGGGCAAACATTAGCGCTATGCCTATGCTTAAGCACGCAGATAAGATTGTGCAAACTTGCGACACAACCAGGCTAGAGCTGATAGGTGAGATACTATTTTTTGAGGATCAGAAGCTATGAGTGATAAGTTCAAGGGGGTATGGATTCCAAAGGCTATTTATGAGGATAAAAACCTAACGCCTACGGATAAACTGATACTATCAGATATTGCCACCTTGAGCGAGTATTTTAAAAGTAACGAAACAATATGTAAAGAGGTGGGCGTATCTAAGCGCACAGCAGGCCGATCGTTTCAAAAGTTAGAATCTTTGGGGTATATAACCACAAAACTAGATGGGCGCAATAGGGTAGTCAAAATGACTAGCACCCTAGCCAAAATGGCCAAGCAGCCTAGCCAAAATGGCCAAGCAGCGAAGCCAAAATGGCTACATAGTATACAAGATAGTATACAACCTAGTATACAATCTAGTAAAGGGGTTATTTATCCATTTAATGAAACTGAATTTGTTGAGGCATGGAGCGTATGGATTTTAGAGCGCAAAGAGAAGCGATTAAGAAAGTATACACACCTGGGGGAGCAAACAGCGTTGCACAACCTACAAAAGATCTCTAACGATAATTATTTAACAGCAATACAAATCATAAACAATTCTATCACACATGGATGGCAAGGATTATTCGCTCTTAAAGAGCAAAAAACAAAGCGCCCAAAACTTAATGCAGATAAAGCAGCTAAATGGGCTAGTGGCCTCAGCTGATAAGCTAGCAAGGGATCTAACCCCAAAAGATGCTTTTCACAATGGCATGGTTATACAATCAGCAAAAAGGGCTGATATAACGGCTACACGTATGCTGATACTCTCACAGCTAGAAAGATTAGTAAGGGCCGTAAACGCAACACGTAGCTTTCAAAATCAAGATGATTTGCAAGATGCGGTAGATGATATAATAGAGATCTTCCCTAGCTTGAAAGTTGAGGAGATATTGCTATGCTTTAAACATATACGCCAGGGCAAATATGAGTTATATGGTAATCTCACCACAAATACCCTTATTAAGTGTATGAAAGAGTATGAGATCCAAAATACAATACCCTTGCGCGAGAAACAGCACAAAGAGGTACAGCCGTATATTAATGGCATGATCGATTATAGACGATTAAGTGATGCGCTTAATGTTGAGCGCCCAAAGAAAACACTTGAGGAGGCAGGGGGATTTGTACATTTAACAAAGCAAGATTTTGAAGATATCGCAAGGGCGCAAAAAGAAAGTTACCAAAAGGAAAACATTGATTAAGAACTTAGATATGTACTTCTCCAGGTACGTTAGATGGTTGCACGCTGATGCTGATGGTATGGTTAAGTGCTCAACGTGTAGCACAACAAAACATATTAAAGAGATGCAAAACGGGCATTTCATGAGTAGGCGCCATTACTCAACAAGATGGCTATTAAATAACTGCGCCCCGCAATGCTATGGATGTAATATAGGATCCCAGGGGCGTCAGTTTGAGTTTAGTAAGTACATAGATAAAACCCATGGCGCAGGCACAGCGCAACACATACAAGATAGATCTAAGCTATCACGTAAGTATACAGATGCAGAGTTAAAGATTTTAGCACAATATTATAAAGAGAAAGTAGATGAGCTCATTAACAAACATAGTTAGGATAGATAAGGTGATAAGGCTGAGGGGTGAGGAGATGGCAATAGAGGCAGGCTTTAAAGATTGGCAGATATACACCCGATCACAGAAGCATAAGCTAACCATCATACGCGGGGCCATGATGTATCACCTACGCTTCTCATGTAGCTACTCATTGCGTGAGGTGGGTGAGGTATTTAATCGCACACCATCAGCTATATCCTATTGGTCTAATAAGCTAAGTGAACTGGCATACATACGAGATGAGGAGGCTATGTATTACCTTAACTACATAAGGCCATGAGCTATACAAGTAAGGAGCTAACTGAGATAGCCCGCAACATAGAGGCGTATAGGTTAGAGCGCGTACGTGTAAAGGCTATATCACCCGCTAAGGATGCACAGCTATACCGAATCATTAAGGATCTATACAACAAGAGTCATGGCCAATATACCAAAGAAGCAACGCAAGAATATATACCACACATCAACACCTTCACATGAGGGGCGTAAGCATAGAGAGAAGCGCTACAATAGTAGGCGTTGGCGCAGGCTGCGTGATGTGTTCATGGCCCACAATCCTACTTGCGTTATTTGCAATAGACTTGCAAGTGTTTGCGATCACATTACTCCTGTCCGCAAGGGAGGGAGCTTTTGGCACGGCCCCTTTCAAGCCATGTGCACACATTGCCACGCAGTCAAGAGTGGGCAAGAGCGGCATCAATGATAACAATGTAAATACATAAAACAAACAAAAATACAGCGGGGGTAGGGGGTTGACTTATTAGTTAGCCTCTTGTGTATAT
>TARA_R100000541_G_scaffold19513_1_pt1 | contig 19848 bp, 30 predicted proteins | sample TARA_R100000541 | Tara Oceans TARA_R100000541 (sample SAMEA2621416) | marine metagenome | biome: marine biome (ENVO:00000447); feature: surface water layer (ENVO:00002042); material: "saline water (ENVO:00002010), including plankton (ENVO:xxxxxxxx)" | depth 5 m | reverse complement strand
ACACGCTCATTGTTGCATTCAGCAGTTACTTTTTTCCCAGTCGCTTTTAATTTAGCTTCTGGGTCATATTTGCCAAACTTCACTTTTGGTGTTATTTTGGCAACCGCACTTTGTTTCTGAGCAGAAACAAGCGAGGGTTTTTTAAGTGCTATTGATTTAGCCATAATATACTCCCGTGTATACTAACTAGTTAACGAAATTATTAACTATATATAGGGTATATACGCTCAGTATAAATGTAAAGGATAATCAGAAATTATTTTTTCTTGTTGAGATCTCTAGCGGACCACATTTGAAACATGCCGTCGCGTACTTTTTTGTTCTCGTGTCTTCTGCATTCTTGGGCATTCAGTTCTTCAAAGACTTCGGCTCTATCTATGATTTCTTGGGGTATACCGTAATCATCTATTCGTAATACATCGCGACTACCGTTTACCATACCCATAGGACCAGAACTAAAATCGTTAGGGGCATAAGGGCTATTATGTATAGTTGAGGAACATTCTTTACAATACTTATGCTCCTTACTAATTAAGGGAGCATCGCACACGATACAGGTTGGATTATTCGGTGTGTCCGACATTTTCTTTAATCCTAAGACCACAGTCCTCGCACTCTAACACAGAGTCAAGCGTGCCTAGTTTATTAATAGTGTGTGAATTTGAAAAGTTGTGGCAGTTAAACTCATCTTCTTTAGCATGAGCATAACCACAGTGTGTACAAGTACTCATTTTTCTAAAAACTTATTAACGGCATCTTCGTACAGTTGACCCATACTTAACGCTAGTTTAATATTACTCATAGCACCAGCTATCATACCACCACGCAGAAGGTCATTTTCTTTGTCTAGTAATTCTTGTACTGCTTTTTCTACAACGTCTAATGACGCTTGTACATCTACTTTATCTATTGTCATAACTTACTCCTTTTTTAGTTATACCTAATTATAACCTTGATGGCTTAGAGTCGCTAATAGCATCGTAATCAAGACTTTTAACGTCATATGTGTCTACATGGCGTGTGACTAAATCATTAGGATCTATATCGGTACTTGTGTAGACTGCGTTACTTTGCACTTCTTCAAGTATAACTCGTTTCTCTATACGTTCAAACTGACCAGCGTTAGCTTTACGCAACGCCTGTTCTGGTGAACTAGCACGGACAGGATATAAGTCGACTTGTATTAAAGTAAGAGGTACATAATAAGTTTGTACATCTGGGTTAGTTGATACGACAGAAAGTCTGGGTGGTTTCATTTTTCTCCTTGTTTAAAATTAAGTGCCTAGTGTGAGGGCAAGGCTTAACTGGAGACCAGAGTCGGACCTTACCCTCTCTATCCAGCGTCACTAGACAAAAGCTGTTAACTTACCGACTCTGATACAATCATAACTGTAAGGTAGGTAGTCAAGCTAATAAACGGAAAAACTTTCTAGGGGGGAAGTTTAACCCTTAACTACCTATATAAGTATTTAGCCCTAAATCTAAAAAGAAATAAAGGAAAGTGGGTAAATAAAATAAAACAAGGCGTGGCTGGGAGCATGGATTCTTCATCGCTTATAGCCCCTAGCCACTAAGTTTTGTTGTTTAAAGTCTGTACAAACCTCCTCGCAACGAGGGAAAATCAGACTGGGTTAAACTGCGTTTTATGACGACTTGTAGTGTCACCCAAGGGGTCTTAGGCGTCTTTCTTGGTGACTTTCGGCTTACGTTTAACTTAGGTTTATTAAGCCTAAGATCTAAAATAAAGTAAAGGATAGTGTATTAATCAAAATTACCAATAAGCCAAAAAACCAACAAGTATCTATCCCCATCTTTGACAGGTAGACCACGGTGCATGTGGCTAAAACTAGGAAACATCAAAGCTGTACCGCTGGGTAGGGGCTCAACAATTCCTTTACGATGAAACTCAGTTCCTCCGCCTTCATAACTACCACTGTTCAAAGGTACAACCACACTAATATCAGCAGAGGTGTCATGGTGCCATGCTCCTTGCTTTTTTTCAGCTATGTTATAGTTGGCTAACTGTATACTCCCAGGGCGAACAGAATGCCGTTGCCATAACGCCATAAATGCAGGGTTGAGGTGGTTAAGTACTACCGACCAAAGATTATCAAATAACGGTGGGCAATTATCATGCAGAGTAACTTCTGGTATTTGGCGTAAATAATCTTCTTCAGGGTTAGGGTCAAAACCTAAGTACTCTTCTATGTGTTTTATTTCATCCATCATCATGTCACAAAACTCTGGAGTGAATAAAGGCATGGTAAAAACATCAGGTAAAACTTCCGTAACATACTGTTCTAAGGTTGTTTTTAAATCTTTTTGACCTTCGTGTATTTCATATTCTTCAAAATCTTTTTCAGCGTCTTGGGTTAAAGCTAGTGTAGTTTTATCAATCATCCACTCAGATTGAATTCCTAGCAATGTGTTTCTTAACCTGTACGGCATAATATTTTTTATTTCAGACATTAATTATCTCCTTTTTATAATCCTGACCTAAAAGTTAGGTTGACTCTTTCTTTGGCAAACTCTAAATCAGAAACAGCATGCGTAGAATACATTTGATCTTGTCCGTCAAACATAATAACGTCACCGTGTTCTAAAAGGTAGTGAGTTTCTTTTATTAAAAAGTTTTCACTAAGATGGTAAGGATCTTTAATTGATATCTCACTAGTATTAGAATGTTTCTTGATTGGGTTTTCGTAAGTACGGTGTACAAAAATTCTGGGACCACCAAAAGAAATAGAAACTACAATATCATCTACGGTAGGTACTGTGTCTGAGTGATGAGGTATGCCTTTGCCGTCTTTACCATAATACCCACAAAGACAAAAATTAAACTCAACAGGTTCTAAAAAATACATGGCAGCTACATCTTCAGCAGCAGTTTTGATTAACTCTACGCTAGTAGTCCAAGGTTCAGGTTCATATAGCTTACCAGCATAGTTAAAGCTAGTACTACCAAAGCCACGTGAAGGTCTACCTTTAACCATAGCACCGTCAAACAACCGCTCCCTAGGAGCGTCCCACTTATCTATTTTATGCTCAAAGTCTTTAAATAAACCCTTACAATAAAATAGACCTGTTCTTTTAGATTTCATCGTCGTCGAAATCATCACCCTCTATAATAGTGCCCATCGGTAAAACCCCACCAGTGTCGTGGTAGATTTCTTTCATTCTTTCTAGTATTTGATCTTTGTTCATAGTCTCTACTTTATTGACTACTAATTCGCTACGGTTAATGTATAACCCTGCTGCCTTACCCCTAGCCACTTCTGCACCTACCGCAGCAGACCACGCACCATTACGCATAGCCCCTTCTCTTATATCTTTAAGATCAGTGAGGTGTGTAGATAAATCTAAACTTACTTTTTTAGCAGCAGAGTTTTGTAGAGCCTGTATTTTTTCTTGTACCAAAGGATTTTCTTCACTAGCTAAAACATAACCAGCTTTAGTTGCATTCTTTTCACTATACCCAGCAGCAATAGCAGCATCTTTTTTAGACATGCCTTTAGCTACATTTTGTGCAAATTTTTGTTGTTTAGGGGTGAGCTTTTTCTTGGTCATTGAGTTTTTTAAAAGAAAGAATTAATTTAATATAGTGGTCTCTTCTAGCTTCCCATTCTTCTATAGATTCTTCTAATTTAAACATGAACAGCAATTCCATAGGAATTGCGTATACATGTGGTAGCCATAACTCTACTAAATCTTTTTTTGTCATACATCATATTATAACTTAGTTGATAGCATGAAGTTTACTGGCATCGTAATCATACACAGACAATTTACTGTATAAATCCATTGGACAATCTAGTACAGCTTTCATAACTAAGCCGAGTTCATTGTATGGACCTATGATTTCAATTCTCATATGCGGTTCGGTGTATTTACCTTCTGCATGCTCGTGTATAATTAAAGGGTAAACAGGGTATTTAACTTCTTTAGGGTCGTAGCCGTATGAACGCACAGACTCGTAAAATTTACCCATGTTTAAAGTTCTATTAAAGTTTAATTGTATGGCTTTTGCGTTAGCTTGTTCTAAGTCTTTAGAAGTCATTACTTTTATTTCTGAGTGAGGTGCATTAGTCATTATTCTACCCTCCATACTCTTAACATTCTAACACCATCTTCAAAGTTGCTCCTACTAATAAAGACTTTACCGTTACGCTTACCATAAGCACTAGCAGCAACTCTAAAACGAGTAACCTCTAATTCATTATCTTCGTAAGGAATAGCTTTGCTATCTCCTATTTCAAAATCTCCAAAATGCCATTTTATTTTAAATGGTGGGAGCGGGATCTCAATGCCTTGCTCTATCTCGCTCATTTACAATTCCTCCTTCATCTTTGTAATACCAACTTTTAATAGTCATTTCTGATACTGAAATAAATTCAGGGTTGAATTTTTCTTCAATTAATATGCACTCAGCGGTAATGTCTTTTTCTTGTGAGACTGTTATTGATTGAATATCTCCACCATGGCTTCCATGGGAAATAGTATACATAACACTTTCTTTTACTTCCATTTATATCTCCTATTTATATAGTATATATAGTAATACTGATCTTATACAAAGTATACTGAAATCTAAATATATATAAAAGGCTCTGACGCTTTTCTTATTTTAGGGTAGGGGTTAGGTAGGGTTATTTAAATCAAAGGCTTAAAAGCCGTCACAAGGCGTCTATATAGTAGCTTCGGTATAAAAAGGTATTTTACTAACGGTGACAAATTGGTACTTACTTGTGCCTGTTTTACTCTTTAAAGACTTTATAACTGCTCTAGCTACTTGGTCTTTATGAACAGCTAACCAGTCAAAAAGTTCCTCATTTTTTAACGCTGAAGGATTGTTGCGGTCTAGTTTTAGAACAACACGAGAAGGTGTATGATCAACTTCTTTAGGGTTGTGATAAACCATTTCCCAAATCACTTCATAGTTAGAGCTCATGTTTTCTTTATGTATCCTAGTTTAATGTCGTACTTAATATCATTAAGAGTTAGTATACCTTTATCTAGAACGTCTTGAATAGTTTTGATTTTCTCGTACTGTTTCATACGTTCCTTATTCTTAGCAGACATAGGCACTTTATCGGTGCGTAACAATTTTTGACTAGTGTCGTAAGGATCACGAGCACTCACTTCTTTACAGTAATTATTCGGTTTTGGTATCTCTACCTGTGTTCTATAGCTTTTCTTCATATCTTCCTCGGTAAATGGTATTGCTTTTTTCATCAATAGTTTATATAACGCAAACTGTCCACACTTAGGTGTGTCAAACTTCTTCTTCTTGCCTGTAAAAAATTGATACCAATGCTCAGCTTGAGGTATTCCTAAAGCAGGAGACATTTTCATGGGGTCGCCCATGTAGATGCCACCTTGTTTAATTTTATGCATGTCCGTCATAGCAAACTTCACAACCCGACTCGGAGAGTCAGGTCGGAAGTAGACGAAATATATATCGTACGCTGGGTGCATTATGCAGCTTCTGCGTACTCTATAGCTTTGGTCATAGCTCTAGTTTTTAGACTAGCTCTACCACCAAACCAAGCGTTATGCATTGCTGCGTCACGGTCATGACCCCACTTATGGTCCACGACAAAGGTAACAGCATTCATAGCCCCCCACCAAGTACCCTTACTTGATTTAAGGTTAGCTCCAGGTTGCTGCTCTAACGCCTCATACACTTTACTAGGAGCACTTTGAAACTCATCAAGCATACTCGCACGTGCAGCGTAGGCTTTCTCGTCTTTAGTGTTCTCTAGTATTTTCTGCTGCATAGCTAACTTAGGTTGCATTAAGTCGGCTATATAACTAATAACGCTATTCTCAGTGTACTGTCTGCTGCAGAGATATTCTGCTGCTTCTTTGTACTCTTTCATACGGTCACTAGCTAGTCCTAACGCTTTTTCTGCAGTCATTATTAACTCAGTGTCAAACACTTTAGTATGGGGCATTCTAAAATGTGGCTGACTTTTATCAGCTAACGCCATACTCAACGTGTTATTACATACTACCCTAATAGGTGTAAACCTAATTTCGTTAGCTTTACCCCACTCGTGACTAACAGACACAAGCAAGTTACCTAGTACCCTATCATCTCCAGGTAGCGTGAAACTGTCATCAATTTCTGCTAACCCCCAGATTTGTCTACCGCCTTTTAATGAGCCTGCGGTTGACATACTCATATTACCAGCGTCGGTAAACTTCTTGAAGAACGTAAAAGCGTCTTCATTTTGGGTTGGTATAAATTTTGGTCCACATGGTCCAAAAATAGTGTTATCGCTATCCCTTACGAGTAGCGAGTGGTTAGGTGCCATAATAAGGTCTTGCGACTTACTAGAGTCTGCGTTGTCATATGTAAATATGTCACGCTTACTTACTGACCAATTAAGACCAGCTTCGTCTAACATTTCTTTTGGTGTTAAGTTGCCGTCAACTTTAACGCCTAGCCCATGCCAGGGTACTTCCCCTGCATAAGCCATTGTTTCTACGGCTGCTGCCATAATATTCTCCCGTTATATTAACCGAGATTGGTTAATAACTTACCCTTATATAAGTAAGTAAATTAATATTAGGGTACATCAGTTAATGATAAAAGGATAATCATTAACTTTTTTTAGAGTCGGTTCTATAAAATTTTGTGCAAAAATTTAGGGTCAATTTTATATCGACCTGAGTTAATTAATTTCTCTCTGTTTTTTAAATGTTCTTCTTCTATCTCAGTTTTACTTTGACCGTGATATATCACAGCATGATGGTTCAATGTCATTAGATTGTTCAAGTTGACACCGTCAGCAACCACAGAACCTAAAACTCTGCCGAACTTACCTTTAGAATCTTTTAGTTTAGTTTGAATAATTATTTTGTCTGCTTTCTTTATGTGTTCTTTAAGATATTTCTTAGCTAAAAGACCACGAGCCTTTTCTTCAAGATCTCGAGTCCTGCTCTCAGGTGTGTCAATCCCGTAAAGGCGAACACGACACTTATGAAAAATATCAAACCCAAGATCCATAATAACATCAATAGTGTCTCCGTCAACAACTCTTTTGACTTCACAGGAGTACTCGTACATTATTTTTTCTTACGAGCTTTAGGTCTTTTCCTTAAAACTTTGGTGTAGGCTTCATTCTTTATAGTTTTCGGATCGTCTGCTACATATTTACCTTTTCTATCCCTAGCTCTTATTTCTACATAAGATAAAGGTGTGATAAATGCAATTATTTTTTTAAACCAACTCATTTTTTACTCCTAGTATATTCTTCTAAAGTTTCTCTTTTTTGACGTGGTAAGTAATCTTTCCAACATCTTAATACAATTAATTTCTTTTCAAAATCTGAGTAAGTGTTCCACTCCCTGATTTCATTTGCCGTTCTGCCACAGCCTTTACAAGTTCTAGTTCCCCATTGGGTTACCGTACAAATCCCAATACAAGGGGAGTCAGCTAAACCAGTAGTTTCATGCAGAGCTTTTTGTGCCATCGTTTTTACCTCTTATAAGACGGACGTTTTTAGTTCTTAACCAGTCTCTCAAAAGTTTATTCCTTTCTATTGTACTAAGGTTTGTGTCACTAAGTAAAGTTTTATGGTGTTTAGTATATAGCCCATAACCAGCGTAATAATCTCCTGCACCTAACTCATTGAACCTAACTATCTGCCAAACTCTCTGTTTGGTCATGCCATAGCGTACACCAATTTCTTCAAGCGTGTACTCACTATTGAGTGAAAGCATAAATATCTCGAAATATTTTTTGCGTAAATCTTTTCTTTTACCCACCATAATCATACTCCTTGTAATTATATATTGCCGTACCCCAACTCAAACCTATTTCTGCATCTACTTTATTAGGCACAATAAGTGGTACGCAGTCTCTCATAACCTCTATTATTTTTTCACAATCCTCTACGCTACTAACAGAAATATCTAGCTCGTCGTGTATCTGTGTGTGTGGCAGTATGCCTTCTTTATATAATTCGACCATGGCTTTCTTTGTCATATCTGCTGCTGAACCTTGTATTAATCTATTCATAGCTTTATATGTAAACGCACGTTTAATATCCTCACCATATTTTTCTTGAGCTTCAGCAAAAGGTAGGGCTACGTCTCTGTCAAACCTTGGCTCATATAGATTGAACCTACACTTACGACCTAGTACTGTAGTAATAAATCCACGGTTGTTGCCTAGCCTAGCACATTGATCTCTTAAGCCTTTGATAAAAGGTACACGCCTATGAAACGTATCAAATAAAACTTCTGCTTCTTGAGGAGATATATCTAATTGAGATATTAATTTATCTTTGCCCATGCCATAACTCAAACCTAAGTTGATAATCTTAGCTTCCTTACGGCTTATATTTGCCATGTCTGCCACTACCTGATGAAAGTCTGCGTCTTTGTTTCTATAAGCGTCTACTGCGTCTGCAGCACCTTCCTGCTCGGTAATAGAAGCATAGTGTACGGTAAGTCTAGGCTCTTGTTGAGAGTAGTCAAACGCACCCCAATGCATATCTTTTTCTGGTACAAAAATACTACGAATCAGAGGTCCAATATAGTCATTACGTGCTGGTACTTGTTGTAAGTTTGGGTTACTACTACTGAACCTGCCTGTTACAGTACCCCCACGGTCGGATCGTAGTGGGTGAAGTTCTCCATGTATTCTGCCTTTAACATTATGTTCTAAAACCATTTTATCTATAAAGGTAGTTCTTGCTTTATTTAATTTACGAGCTCTAGCTATGCCGTTAGCAACCTTATGGTCGTGAGCTTCTAACCAGTCCCCAGCAAAAGAGGGAGCTTGTGTCTTCGGTGTACGTGGGTAACTTAACCCTGCTCTATCAAATACAGTAGCTATAGAAGTTGCTGCCCAAAGGTCAGGCATAACCCCAAACTCTTTATGAATCCCTTCTAGTATAGATTTTTCTTCTTTAAGTAATTGTTTACTTACTATTTCTGCTCTATCTAAATCTACAGGCACACCTTTCCAACGCATATCTAAAAGTATAGGTATCAAAGAAGTTTCTAGTTCGTATATCTTCTGTACGTTTTCTTTTACTAACCCTTCCTTTAAAATATTCCAAAGTTTTAATGTAAGAGCAGCATCTTGTTCAGCGTACGCACCCACATATTTAGCAGGCAGTTTATACATTTCAGACTTAGGGTTTAAACCAAAAGATCTCGCTGCTTCTTCAAGTAACGTTTCATCCTTAACCTCGCCTACATACCTTTGACCTAATTTATTAAGGGAGTACCCAAATTGATTCTCATCAACAAGAGGTGCAGCAAACATAGTGTCGTGTATTGTGCCGTTAACATGAACCCCCATTCTTCTTAGCCAACCTAAATCATACAAAGAGTTATGAAACACTTTATCATTAGGGTGAGCCATTTCTTGTTTCAACCAGTTAGTTACTACACCCTTATCTAAGTTGCCCCCACCTACATGTTGTATAGGTAGGTAGATAGCAAATTTTTCTGTAGCTATAGCTATACCAGTTACATAACCTTGACCTTCAAAAGCCCACGACGGTCCATGAGACATGAGTAGGGGGTCATAAGTTTCTAGGTCTACGGCTACTTCTTTAAACTGACTTAGGTCAGGTAATGTGCTAGGAGGTGCCCAGTCAACTTCAGGGGTAAACAAAGAAGATTGCATTAGTATCCCCTTGCCTTAACATACAAAGAAACAACTGCTATTATTACAAACAATAAATATATACTCACTATTATTCCTAAAACTTCACACATTTGTGTTTTGTTGAGTGTTAGCTTCTTCAAGTACTTGACCAGTAAAAGACTCCACTAATAATAAGTACCTTCTTAAATCACGTATGTCATCTAGTAAACCAGTATCGCTAGTGTCTGCAAAAATAGCAGCAAACATATCGTAACCTTGTTTATTGGTTTGGTTTTCTATCCTATCCCATTTACGTGCGAGCATCATAAAAGCTCCTATACCACCACGCTTACGCCAACTGTCACCGTAAGATTTTTCGGCTAACTTAAGAGCCTCTATATCTTGTTGGGTTAAGTCATTTATTCTATCAAAATCTGCAGCCATATTATTCTCCTTTAATCAAAGCGACTTGGGCAAATATTTTGCTTGCCAAAGTAACACCATTTACATTTAAACTGAGAGGGTTTAGCTGGAAACTCCTCAGTCGTCGTCATCTCAACAGCCCTAGCGTTTAGTCTTTCACGTTTTGCTTCTACTGTTTCTTTATCATACTGATACCTATCTAACTTAGCGTGGTCTAAATACCACAGCTCAGTTGTTATAGTTTCTAACTCAGGTAGTCGTTTAAATACTATAGAAGCATATAGTTCACACTGTTCCCTATGCCCTTCTTGGTTGCCTTCATACCTACCTGTTTTAAAATCAATTACCCTAGCGTTCTTATCACCTTCAACGTGAACAAAAGCATCTACTTTAGCCCTACCCCACGTATCATGATCAAACCAACCTGTAGGTGTCCACTCAGTAGTAAACGCCCAGTCACCTTCACAAAGTACATGCCCTTTTAAGTGCATATCTTTTAAAAGGTCAAAGGCTTCTTCAAACTCTTTAAGGGCTGGTGGCATCTCATCATACCTACCTCTTATATATTCTTCACAGAGTTTATGTATATCTTTACCCCTGTCCATCGCCTTATTTCCAGGCTCTTTAATTCTTTGAATGTACGCATACTCTGCTTTCTTTGGGCACCCTTCAAATGTTTTCAGTCTACTGTAAGACCATTGTGGTATTGTAGCCATTATTTTTCCTTGTTATTTATCGATGTATTTAGCCAGTCAAACCCAGCGGTACGCCAATCTGTAGCCTCGCACCTCTGAACTTCAACTAACGCGTCTTCATACTCTCCCTTCTTATAACAATGCCACGCGTCCTGTAATGGACACGCAACCTCAATAAAGAACTCATCGTTAAACGATAATACTTCAAAAGGTTTACGGTTCAAAAAATCAGTTAAATCTATATCCCATAACTCTTGACGTACATTCATCATAGGGTAGGGGTTTATTTGTTTATTTTCATAGGGGTTACTGCTGTGTTTTATGCTGTAGTAATCAAAAGCATCTTCTGCTTCTAACTTAGCATGCATGTCATCAAACACATCATTGTATGCATGGAAACTGTCGCTTACTTGAGTGTACGCTCCCATTTCATAGCCTATAGAAGAAGCTACATACTCATGTAGCATAGACATATGTACAACGTTAGCACCAAACGTTCCCCAAATTATATCGTTAGATCTATTACTGACGTTCATAAGTAATACGTCGTCTCTTACTTTAAAGTAAATAGAAGTATTACAAGGTACATCAACCCCAGCCCTATTTAAATCAACAGTAGGATCCCACATTTGAACTACACAGCGTCTATCAGTATGATCCATATTAAGTCTTTGGATTACCATCTCTACTTGGTCACCACCAAAATGCTCACGCCACCTATGACCATACGCACCGTGTAAAACTATGCCATCGTCGCTGTATTCTTTCATGCGTTTGTTATATTTCATAACGTAATCTAAATCGTTACGTCCTCCTAGCATCCACAAACCCTCCATAAAATGGAAGAAAGGGTTAGCTTTACGGATAGGCTCAAACAATACTCTTTCGGCAGGTCTACTGAATACTGTAGCCACGGGACAAGGAGCTTCTACCACGTAGCCTGCCCTACTACCTTTTACGTCATCTCTAAACTCATTGAGTATATCTAGCCCTTTTATAAAACCATCATTTACGTTTCTACAATTTACAACTAACATTTAATTTCTCCTGTATTAAAATAACTCGCCATTTTCCGCACCTTGCTTTAAGGCTTTCTTCCACATAACTTTGACATCCTTACGGATACCACCACCCCAAGCTGTTTTAGTTTCTTTCTCTACTACCGTTACTACTTCAGGGTGCAACTTAGCTAACAACTCTGCTCCTGCAGATTGTACTTCTAAGGTACGCCACTCACTACAACCGCCAGCAGCATTCGAGCTACCTTGACCTTGAGCATAGTAATAACTTATTTTACTTGGTAACCCTTTCTTTAACAATTGTAAATTAATATCAAAATCTTCCATAACTTTAGTCCTAGCTAGTTCTATGCCGTCAAACTTATCTAGGTTGTAGGCTAGTAGCCTCATGTACCTAGTTGTTTCTACTGATAGAGCCTCTACCCTGTTATTACCTTCCCTAGCACTTACACCACAGTGAGCATAGTCGTCTAACCAAACGTCTAGTAAACCAAATAAAGCAGGATACTCTTCAGGTTCTAAGTATCTTAAATGCCAGTCGGTAGTAGACTTACGGATATAAAACCGTAGGTCATCATCTAACATAACAATTTTATTGTCGTCAGTATTGTCGTGTATAAATCTGCGTTTGGTAGCTATATCTGTTACAGTGTCATCACACACCATAATTCTACAATCATACTTAGAGTATAAGTCTTTCTCATGCTCGTCTACTACTAGCGTTACTGCTTTACGCAACTCTTCTGGAAAGAAAGACAGCGTTACTTGACTGTCTGCTCTACCTCTTGTTGGAATATATATTCTCATTTATTTACCTTATACCTTGCACGTGGTCTGCCTTCGCCCAAACGTGTACGTTCATATTTATCAAACTCACAAAGGCAGTGTTCGATATCTCTCATCTCTAGTGGTAGCATATGTCCTTGTAAATACTCAGGGGAGCAGTCTAACAACACTTTCATCTCAAAATTTAATTGAGGTTTTTTAATTGTTTTATTTAGTTCTCTGTGGTGTATTCTATTTAAACCACGTTGAGCTCCTGGTCCAGGGTTAGCCCAAGTCATAATATCTTTAGCGTTTCTTAGCCACTTAGTATGACGTAAGTCAGTAACAACCTCGTAAGCCATAAAACCACTAAACCCAGCATGCTTTTGATACCCTTTCCATGTTTCTTCTAACGATTCTTTTACCATAGGTGGGTGGTTTTCATATAGAGGAGTTAGTATCTTATCTATAGTTTGCTCAACCTTAGTGCCACCTAGCGTACCTGTCAGCATGTATGCCCCAGTATATACTTTTTCTTTTCTATCTAGTCTACCTTGCATTATAGCTTTTAAACGTTCAGGATTCCAATGCTCAGGAAAACCTAACTCTTCTAAAGTGTCTGGCCAATTGATTTGTCTAGCCATAGACATGGCAAAAGGTAGGTTAGGGTGGTCAGCGTACGGTTCACGCCAGTTTACTCGTAACCATTCTGTTACTTTATCTAACTCACGATACACGTTACAAAAACTATACTCCGTTAGTATAGCGTCACTAGTCCATGGATATTTAACACCGTTTTGACGACGTAAGTATATGATGTGCCGTTCGTTTAAGTAATTAAAAAACTTTTGTGTTTCTTCTTGATTCAAGCTGCTTCCTCTTTAACCCACCACGTAGGTTTAGGTGTGCATTTATTCCACTCAGCGTAATGCTTTTCGTTAATTAAATAGTTACGGTATGCCTTAACAGGGTCAGGGTCTTTATACTGGTCGGGCATAGCTTGGGCTGGTGGATAAAATTTATACTTAGGTATAAGGATAGGAACCTCTGCTAGTTTTTCATTTAACTTAACCCAACTAGCGTGGCGTTTACCTTCGTAACGCTTAGAGTACTCCTCTGATAAAGCTTGAAAGTGGTTATAAAGCCACTTATAATTCATAACGCTTTCCCTAGCCCAGATAGTACAAGGGTGATTAAGGTGAGCAGTTTTATATATACCTACCATATCACACCAAGCATCACCATTATAAACACGGTGCACGGTTGATAGCATTTGGGCACTTTCTAAAGGCATCTTAACTACTAGTTTATCTGGTAGCATAGCTGCAGCTTTAAAGGGGTCTTTATCGACATAAAATATATTCATAATTATCTCCTATTATATACACTAATTTTACTTTACTTGTATAGTAAAAGTAAAGTTATATCATCACCTTAAACTCTTTCCTCGTCTTACCTTGTATGACGTGTAAGTTTTCTTTAGTCCTAGTTACACCCACATAAAACGCTCGGCACTCATTATCAGGGCTTCTATACAACTCATCGAATGTTCTAGTAGCCATGTCTGTTATTAATACAACGTTTTGACACTCACCACCTTTAGTAGCATGTATAGTATTCAATTTAATTCGTGAGGAATTTACTTTTTGTTGCTTACGCAAACAAGATATAATGTACTCCCTTTGTGCGTCCCCTATTAAATGAAACGCCACGTGCCAGATACTATCTACCATAAGACCATAGCTTTGTTTTAATTGCTGTATGTTTAATAACGTCTCTAAGTTTACTTGTTTTAAAGTTTTGAACCCTGTTCTTACACCCTTACCTGCTCTCATGTATCCGTAAATCTTTTTGATACGACTTGCTTCTATGCTTTCCCCTTTGCGTAACAACTCCCAGTCTAAAATAGCTCTGATTAAATTTTCAGTCACTGAGGGCTTGTTATTTTTAGTATAGAAATATCCACAAGTTCTAAGGTGTTCTTCTACTTGGTTTAAAAGGTAGTTGTTACGTGCTAGAAACAACCACTCTCCTTCACTGTAGTCTATGTGTTCGTAACTGTTGTGATACGTTACACTACCTTCTTCTTCTCTAGGTATCCAAGGTTTATGCCTTCTTTTCTTTATTCGTTTTACTATGTTTAAAGCTACGTCATGTACTTTTTTAGGTACACGATAGCTCTGCTCTAGGTATATTTCATTACCAGCTAGATTAATAAAATGATCTGTGTCTGCACCTGCCCATTTATATATAGCTTGGTCGTCATCACCAGCTATATAGACATGGTCTAAACCTTGAGCTAATTTATGAATACACTTCCATTGTAGAGCTGATAAGTCTTGAGCCTCGTCTACAATTAAAGCCTTGAGAGGTGGTTTAGTATCAAAATTCATAAACCCAGATAGCATGTCGGTGTAGTCCATCAAGAAATTAGTTTGTTTAAAATTATTGTAGCTACTACAAAACCAATCAAAATGTATCCAACTTATATCTGACTGGGCAGTGTTCCATGAATCACGGTAAGTATTACAGGTATTACGTGCCATGTTTTCTAAAAACAACATGTTGTCGCCTACGCTGTTCAACGCCATCAAGTTTTCACCGTCCCAAGCTGAGTTGATGCGTTCACCAACTAACTTACTAAACGCTCTTAAATCTTTACGGTCTAAAATATCTGACCTAGTTAGCCCCTGCCAAAAATAACAGAGTGAGTGTATAGTTCTAAAGTATATTAACTGGTCATCGTCATAGTCAAACTTATCGACAGCACGTGTCAGAGCCTCTGTTGCAGCTTTCTTAGTAAATGCAAGGTAGGCTAACTCATAAGGCTGTATGCCTTTACTGAATAACTCTTCTACTGTATTAAGTAAAAAGGTGGTTTTACCAGTGCCAGGTGGTCCAAGAACTATGTTCCAACTCAAAGCATATCCTCTGTAAAGTCATGGGCGTCTAGTGTTTCGTCTCTGTACTCAAACTCTGGTATGTACCAGACGTTAGTACCCCTACCTTTTAAGTTCCAGAATACATGGTTAGCTTTTAAATCTCTAAGTTTAGAAGCAATCTTATTAGTTTCTAACTCAGTGAACCTGTGTTTAATAAGGTACTCTTTAAAGTCTTTAATTCTAAAATAAGTTTTACCGTCTTCTGTGTACGGCTTACCTAGTAAGACTTCTTCACGTGTACTGGCTTGGGCTAAGTCACTACAGAAAGATTCTAGTAGCTCATTAAACTGACCGTCTAATGAGACGTCATTACTTACCTCTATAATTTCCATACCACTATCCATAAGAGCTTGAATCTGTGCTTGCCATGCACGTTCATTAGTCCTAGGGGGCATAATATTTAAAGTCTCCATACAACTACGTTGAAACTTAGTTTGATTTTGTAGCTCTTCAGTAGTTAACTCTAAGCGTTTATCATCTATAGATAAGAACCATAAAGGTGGTTTAGAATCCAGTTTAGCTAGGCTAGAAAATGTAGGAGCAGTATTACCTTTACCTACCCCAAACTTACAAGTACGACACTTCTGTACATCACAATACGAACGTATAGGTTCGTCACTACACTTATAGTTATACTCTTTTTTATCTAGTGTACTAATTAAAGTCAGTACTTCTTTAGCAGGCAGTGGAGGTTGAACAAACTTACGGTTGTACCCTTCTATCTCAGTTTGCCACTGGTCTGGTGAGGCTTGTTTTAAATACACACCTACATTAAACAGACCATTATTACGTGTACCTTCAGGAAAGCCTTGCTTTAATAAAGTTTTTAAACACGGTGGTCCACCTTCCATCTCCTCTAACTCAGGAACAGCTAATTCTAATAACTCTTCATTAGTTACCTTACGGCTGTTAGCGAAAGCAATAAAATCTTCTGGACTTAGGGCTTCTCCTTTTGTATTAAAAGCATACCTAACAGAAGTATCACCACCAAAGTAAGGCATGTTTAACCAACTACCTATGTCTCCTCGGTCTACTAGTACCTCTCTTTGTTTTGGGAATATTTCCACACCACCATAACCTAGACCTGCAGCAAGTTCTCTTAACTTATCTTGCATATCTCCTGCACTAACCCAATCAGTAGTGAAGCAAAATATATGTGCTCCTCCACTTTTTGATCTACAGACTACTAATGGTATCTTAAATGATTCTACTTTCTCAACTAACTCTGGTAAATCTAAAGGGTAAGTATCTACGTCTACTACTCCCCACTTAACTTGATTGTCTTCATTGATTGGTATTATACCTAGCCCAATGTTACCTTCTAAATGTGACTTCCAATTATCTAAATTGGCTCCAATTGTTTTTATAGTTTTAGCAACGCCTTGTTGTTTCTGACCACTGTTTTCACTGTTTATGTTAAAAGTACCGTGAGCTCGTTTTGAACCTTCGAATAATATACTTAACTGTTCTGCAAGTTCCAAAAAACTCTCCTAGAAAAAGAAGGGGGCTTTCGCCCCCTAGATTAGAATGGTGCTTCAGTTGAAGCGTCGCTATCTGCAGGTTGTGAAATATTCACGTCTCCTACAGTACTAGCAAAACCTTTCGCAGCTTGATAAAGCGACATCTCGCTTTCTGCTATTGGTCCATCTAACGTTATATTCCAACCAAACCAAGTACCACGGTCGTTAGACTCGGCTTTAGTTTTCATAATATACTTATGGCTAAAACTGGCAGGGGTAAATACTTTATCTCCCGACTTCATTTTAATACTCGCCATAACAGAGTTCCACGTACGAGACTTCTTAAGCTGAGTACCAGCCATAGCAATCATCGCTGTGTCATAACTACCGTCTTTATGTATAGACAATACAAAGTGAGTAGCAGAAGTTTGGATATAATTACCATTCTCCAACATATCTCTACCCATATTATCTTTACTAGTTTTAGATAAGATACTAGCGTCTTCATGCTGAGCTACTAACCCACCACCAGACTCTCTCGGACCCCATTCTAAAAACAAACGCTTATAAGCCACAGGTAAAACTACCAATGGTTCATCGTCTGTGTACAGTTTACTGGTGACAGTATTAATAATATCACCTGCACTTGCACCTTCAATATACTTACTATCGCTTTTCATTACTTCAGGACTCATAGCCTGTAGTACTTTCAAACGAGGTATAGTTATATCGTCAGCAGTTAACGTTTCTAGTCCACTATTAGCGTCATCCAAAAAGGCTGACGGTACAGCAACACTAGTATTTTTCTTTTCGCTTATCGCGGTTTCACTTTTTTCATTACTCATTTTTTTATTACCTTAGTTTTTTGACCTATGTAAACATTAAAAGTTTCTAAAGGCAGGTCGGAACCCTTTTCCACTTGTTCCCTTACAAACGCTTTCAACGTCATAGGTTCAACGTGCTTTTTCTGAGCCGTTTTGTACCCATCGGTATCCAGTGTCTCTAAGAGCTTTTTCGCAGAGTCGTCTTCTTCCCTGCCAAAACTTACTGATACTGTATTTTTTATAATATCGCTAAAACCATTTTCATCTAACCAAGCAAACGCATCCTCACGATTCTCATCGGTGATACGTGCTGAGTAGTAAGCAGACGTGCTGACTTTACTACCGTTTATTAAGGTTATTTCACTTAGTCCTAGTTCACTTAACATACTAGGTATAGTTGTTTCGCTTATCTCTCTAGACTTAGCTTTTAACTCACCTAACTGTTGTTCTATCTCGCCTACTTTAAAGAGTACTTCTTCAAGTTCGTTAGATTTATCTGTTAACGCTTTTAAACTAGCGTCTCCTATCGGCTTATCTTCTGGTTCAAACATTTGTTGTTACCTCCACGCAGTAATATATATGCTCTCGGTTATCCCACTTTAATAATTTAGCCCTACCTGTATTATTATGTAAAGCATAATGCACACAAATACCTATTGCGGCAGGATCACCTATTAATAATAGATAGTCATCATCGGAAAAGTCTTTAAGTTTTTTACGAACCATACTAACAGTCGGTCCAGGGCTGAACATCAAGTCAGGGGAATCACCTAGTATAAATTCAAACTCTCCATACTTCGCAGCAGAAAGAATATTCTTATTCGCACTTGGCTTTTGTACTACATATACTGTCATTCTTGTTTCTTGTCTCTTAAAGTCGGGCTACTTTTAACGGTAGCCCTATATTCACGGGAGATAACTATGAATAATTAATTACCTATTAAGTAATTAAGTAAATTAACTATACGCTTGATGTTTAAAAAAATAAAGCCCTATGTTATTAAACTACCTATTACTATATAGAGGTATGGAAATCGAATAAATAAAAATACTAAAAACTAGGTAATTAGCCAATAGGGGTAATAGGAGTTTTGTAGGTCTATGTATTTAAAGGGTTGACCACCTATTAGCAAAAGCTATTAGATGCCTATTGGCATAAAACACGTAATAAGTATTTTAGAATAAAGTAGAACTAGTTTATAGTTATATATAAGAAACGAGAAAAATGACAGAATTTATATTTAAGACAGATCCTTATGATCATCAACTGCAGGCACTTACTGAGTCTTGTGATAAAGAAGAGTACGCTCTTTTTATGGAGATGGGATGTGGTAAATCAAAAGTAGTTATAGATAACTTTGTTTATTTATATGGGCAATCAAAAATATACAACGTTTTAATAGTAGCACCAAAAGGTGTGTATAATAATTGGATAGCTAAAGAAATACCAATTCATATGCCTGACCATGTTACACACGACATAGTTAAGTGGCAGAGTAGCCATACTAAAAAGTTTGAAAAAGAAATGGAAAAACTATTTGAGTTTGATTTCAAATTAAAAATACTTGTTATGAATATAGATGCCTTTAGTACTAAAAAAGGTTGTCAGTATGCCAGTAAGTTTATTCAACATAATAAGACTATGTTTATAATAGACGAAAGTACAACAATCAAAAACCCAGAGGCTAAACGCACAGCCAGTTGTGTAAGGCTAGGTAAGTATGCCCACTATAGAAGAATCTTGACAGGCTCACCTATAACTAAAAGCCCATTAGATTTATATAGTCAGTGTATGTTTTTAGATCCAGCAGTTTTGGGCTTCAGTAGTTTTTATTCTTTCCGTGCAAGATACGCAGACTTAGTAGAAAAACGTGGACAAGGCAGAACGTTCAAGTTTGTAGCAGGATATAAAAACTTAGAAGAATTAAATGAAACTTTAGAAAAATTTAGTCATAGAGTTTTAAAGAAAGACTGCCTAGACCTACCAGAAAAAGTATATATGCGTAGAGAAATACAAATGACACCAGATCAAGTCAAAGCATATAAAGAATTACAAAGGTTTTCTGTTACACAATTAAAAAATACTAAGACAGTAACCATCAACCATGTT
>TARA_R100000541_G_scaffold2163_6_pt1 | contig 20269 bp, 16 predicted proteins | sample TARA_R100000541 | Tara Oceans TARA_R100000541 (sample SAMEA2621416) | marine metagenome | biome: marine biome (ENVO:00000447); feature: surface water layer (ENVO:00002042); material: "saline water (ENVO:00002010), including plankton (ENVO:xxxxxxxx)" | depth 5 m | reverse complement strand
TAGCGACGCGCCAATTCATGCTCCGGATGATCGGCCAGCCCGGCATATTTTACCCATGCCACCTGCGGGTGTGCCTGAAGGAGTTCGGCAACCTTCATCGCGTTCTCGCAATGGCGTTCCATGCGCAGCGCCAGCGTCTCCAGCCCCTGTAAGATCAGGAAGGAGTTGAACGGTGAAATCGCCGCGCCCATATTGCGCAGCGGCACCACTCGGCAGCGACCGATGAAGGCGGCGGGGCCGAATGCCTCGGTGTAGGTGACGCCGTGATAGGAGACGTCAGGCGTGTTCAGCAGCGCGAAGCGCTCCTTGTGCTGCGCCCAGGGGAACTTCCCTGAGTCGACCACGATGCCGCCAATGCTGGTGCCGTGACCGCCCATGTATTTAGTCAGGGAATGCACGACGATGTCGGCGCCATGCTCGATTGGCCGGCAAAGCATCGGCGTGGCGACGGTATTGTCGACGATCAGAGGCACACCGTGGCGGTGCGCTGCGTCAGCCAGTGCCTGAATATCGATGATGTTGCCCGCCGGGTTGCCGATGGACTCACAGAAGACCGCCTTGGTCTTGCTGTCGATCAGTGCCTCGAGCGCGGCGATGTCGTCATGGGCGGCGAAGCGCACCTCGATGCCCTGGCGCGGCAGCGTGTGAGCGAAAAGGTTGAAAGTACCGCCGTAGAGCTTCGCTACCGAGACGATGTTGTCGCCCACTTCGGCGATCGTCTGGATGGCATAAGTGATCGCCGCCATGCCCGAAGCCACAGCCAATGCCGCCACGCCGCCTTCGAGTGCCGCGACTCGCTGTTCGAGCACGTCGGTGGTGGGATTCATGATGCGCGTATAGATGTTGCCGGGCACTTTCAGGTCGAACAGGTCCGCGCCGTGCTGGGTGTCGTCGAAGGCATAGGAGGTGGTCTGGTAGATCGGCACAGCCACTGCACGAGTGGTTGGATCCGGGCTGTAGCCGGCATGGACGGCGAGGGTTTCCAGCTTCATGGGCGCTCCTTATTCTTGTTCATCGGGGCAAAGGCCCGAGAGCATGAAACTGAACACCGATGCGGTCAATGACCCAGAGCAAGCGCCGTCATCAAAGCGGCGTGAGCGGCCAGAACAAGGGAATGACCAGCGTGGCGACGACCCACAGCAACAGGTTCAACGGGATGCCCACCTTGAGGAAGTCCGCGAAGCGGTAGCCACCGGCGTTATAAACGAAGGTGTTGGTCTGGTAGCCGATCGGCGTGGCGAAGCTGGCGCTGGCCGCGAACATCACCGCGACGACAAAGGCCCGCGGGTCAATACCGAGCTGCTGGGCAAGGCCGATGGCGATTGGCGTGACCAGCACCGCGACGGCATTGTTGGACAGGATCTCGGTAAGGACCGAGGTGAACAGGTAGATAAACCCGAGCATGAACAACGGGCCGGCCCAGGGCGTCAGGTCAACCACGCCTGAGACAATCAGCTCGACCAGCCCGACCTTGTTCATCGCAACGCTGATGGCGAGCATGCCGAAGATCAGGCTGAGAATCTTCCAGTCCACCGCTTTATAAGCATCTTCGACATCCAGGCAGCGGGTCGCCAACACCGCAGCGGCGCCGATGATCGCCAGGCCTTCGATCGGCATCACGCCGAACGCCGCCAGCAGCATCACCATCAGCGTGGCGCCAATGGCGATCGGTGCCTTGTCCCGGCGATACGCACGTTCCTGTACGGCATTGAGGCTGATCAGCTCGCCGTTGTCGGCGAAACGCTTGATCTGTGCCGGCGTGCCTTCGACCAGCATTACATCGCCGAACTGCAGCTGAAAGTCGTCGAGGTTGCCCTGGATATTCTCGTCCTGGCGATGCACGGCCAGCACATTGATGCCGTAGCGGGCGCTGAGGTCGAGATCGCGCATCGGCCGGTGGCTATAACGGGAATTGCGTCCCACGATGGCCTCGGCGAGTACTTCATTTTCACTGCTGAGGGTTTCGAAGGCATCGCTGCGGTTAAAGGTCAGATGGCCGCTGCCGCGCAGCTCGACCACATCCTTGACTTGGCCATGGATCACCAGCACGTCGCCGGCCAGCAAGGTGAAATCCTGCTCGGGTCGGCTGTGCAAGTGGGCGCCGCGGTCGACCTGCAGCACCTGCAGGCCGCTGCCACCGTTGAGATTGGCCTCGGCAATGCTTTTGCCAATCACCGGCGACCCCTGCGGCACCCGTAGTTCACTCATAAAGGTGCGATCAAGCCTTGGCCCGAGCAACTTGGACAGGGTGTCGCGCTCCGGCAGCAGTCGCTTGCCGATGGTCAGCATGTACAGCATCCCGGCCGCAGCGAGTACCAGCGCCGCACCGGTAATCTCGAACATGCCGAACGGCGCGAGGCCCGCCTTACGCGCCACGCCATCGACGAGAATATTGGTCGAGGTGCCGATCATCGTCAGCGTGCCGCCAAGGATCGTGGCGTAGGAAAGCGGAATCAGCAGCTTTGAAGGCGTGGTGCCAGCCCGCTTAGCCAGCGATATCGCCACTGGAGTCAGAATCGCCACCACCGGCGTGTTGTTGAGAAAGGCCGAAATGACCAGCGCAGTAATCGTAAGCCCGCCGAGCACACGGGGCGGGCTGGTGCCGACCAAGTTACCCAACCAGTTGCCCAGCGCATCGATGCAGCCGGTACGCTCCAGCGCGGCGGATATGACGAACATGCAGGCAATGGTGACGGGCGCCGAGTTGGACAACACCCCAAGCACCTCCGCCGGCGTCAGCAGCTGGCTGGCAATCAGCACCGCCACCGCAATGGCCACCACGATATCCGGACTCCAGGTCTCCCGCACGAAAGACACCAGCACCCAGAGCAGCAAGGCGCAGACGAACAGCAGCGGCAGTGAATCGGAGAGCATGAACGTCCTTAACGTGGCGTAACGACCGGCCAAACACAGCGGCCACGCGCGAACGATAGGGGTGAGCCCTTAGAGAGTCTAGGAACGTTTGTTCAGGTTTATATGCGATTTCGCTATTTAAATGGATGGTCGTACCGCCGCCTCACATGAGGCATTTGCAGCGGACGGCGGCAAGACAAACGAAAAAGCCGCGCAGTGCGCGGCTTTAAAGGTGGTGGGCCCACACGGACTCGAACCGTGGACCAAAGGATTATGAGTTGCCTGGAAACGCTGCAAGCCTAGTGAAACCATGCGTAGCTGAACGTAGGTACAGTTAGCTGGAAGTATCGTGATTACTGGCGTTGAGCGTAATTTGGCGAAATCCTCGGAAGCTGAGCGGTGTACTGCCTGCGTACTGTTATTTGTACCCTTCAATGGTCAGATCTCACTCGTCGCCGGAAAGCTTTCAGCAAACTGCTATGCAGCCTCGCGATTCAAGTGATCGCCGGCTAGACTAGATTCGAATCTCTAAAAATTTGTGCATCTTTAATAAATAAAACCACGAAAATCTTTACGATTATAAATTTGAGAAATAGAAGTCACACGGAAGTGGTTAAGAGATATGCAAGGAAAGCTACTAGAGAGGCATTGAAAATCGGTTTTAGGATTGTTAATGCTTTAATTGCGATATCAACAATATCTTCCCCGAAATAGTTTTTTCGAGAGTCGAAGTGCTCCGGTCTTTCATTGGTAGTTAGTATGGGCAGCCAAAATTTCTCATAGAAACTATACTGAGCGTCATAATTTCGAAAGTATAAGCTATGACCACCAGAGAAGAATCGGTTCATAAATTTACTTGAATTTTCTCTAGAAAATCCGATTCGACCAGCGTCACCCAAACCCATTATCAATATTCGAGCAAGAACTAAAATAAAATCTCTATTTCCACATTCATTTACCGTCATTTTTGATGCGCTGATTATATGGTCGATGTCTTGACCATGCGATATAGGGCTGCCGCATAAAAGCACGACCTCAATAGAGTCTTTAGGTGCGCCCCTCAACGCATTCGATACGATTAAAGTTCCAAAGCTATGTGCAACTAGAAAAATTTTCTTATCCGCATTGCCAGCTAAAATGCTCTCGACACGGGCGGATATTTGCTTTATCTTTCTATTGCGGAGCCATGGCACGGAAAATGATAGTATGTCGAAGAAACCATATTTTACTTCGTAGCTTTCTAGGTTCCTGGAATATTTCTTCATCTCTTTGCTTAGGTTATATTGCCACTGCCCATAAGTTCTTATCCCATGAATAGATACTAATATCTTATCGGTATGTACTTGTGATTTTTTCTGCTGAGTAGCTAGCAGAGATGTTATTTGAATTTTAAGATTCTCAATCCAGTCCTGACTGTTAACCTGTCCATCTAGCACAACGGACGCATGTTCTAAAAAAGAAGCTTTATAAGTTTTTAATTCCGCAATGTCAGCAGTCAACCCTATGGTGAGCCTTGGGCGGATATATGGTTTTCTGGGATTATTAATGTCTGAAAGTAGGTTAACGCTATGTAGTGACTGGGGCGTAGACTTACTTTTTTTCGGAATTAGAATATCTAGTATGAGAAGATCGAACTCATCAGTTAGAAGTTCTCTAGCTGAGTCTGCAGAGTCACAAGACACAAACTTTAGGTGTTTCGAGTCATCCAGAGAGTCTAAAGTATTCTTAATAAGCTCGGTGCGCGCCAAAGAATCGTCGACAAGCAAAATTTTCAGCATTTACAACGTCTCTATTACTTGAGTTAATTTTTCTTCCCATTGCGAATTTGTAGAATCAAAAAATACGCATCCTCTGTAGCACTCCCCTAGCTCGGACAGCAATACATCGATTTGTTCAATGCTCAAATTTTGAGAGTCCGTGCTAAAATCTGTATAGCCAGTTAGTACAACAAATGGCACTAGCTTTCCTGCTTTCTTAAGCCGCCTAGCAATTTCTTTTCCAGCCACGGCTCTAAATCTACCGCCGTGAGTTGTATCGCTCCTATCAAATGTTGGCATACTCATATCGAGTATTATCAGGTCGAATATGTTTTCTGAGGCAACAGTAAACCCGCTATTGTAAGAAGCAGCTTCTTGCAAATCAGTTATCGCCCTTCCCCCTAAAAATTCGACAATCTTGTCTCTCTTTAAGGGATTATCCTCTATTACTAAAACTCTCATGGGAAAGACCTATAATTGTCGTGAATTGGTCAGACTTAACGCTTATGTCGTACTCAAACCCTGCCGAGGCAGTAGTAAGTAGACTGTAGATTTTGTAGAGCCCGCTTCCACCTTCGTCAATATTTAAATTGGAGTTTTCCTTCGTCCATTTCTGGCGCTGAGACTCTGCAAACTCCTGCGGGCTTTCAAATGGCGATGCCGGTTGATTCTCAATTATAATTAAGTCTTGATTGTCGCTGGATACATGCGAGAGCCTAACTGGACAGCTATGGTCAGAGTAATTGAATGCATTATCCAAAGCAGTAAATAATGAGATAAAAAGAGATCTGGCTTCTCTGTATGTAAGCAGCAAAGATGTTTTTGACTGCGTAAACTCTAAGATTCTATCTTTGTGACCGTAAATTGACTCAAATGAAGAGACAGACGCCTCAATCACCACACCAAGTCGTTCTAAGTCACCTAGGTCCTCTGCGCCTATAAAGCGAAACCAATTTAAAACTAGCTCTACTTCTTTGATAAAGTTCGAGCGAGTATTTTTTATCTCCTGCATTAGGCTGACCATTGCGACGTCACCTTTAGCTAAGGATACTTCTTGTTCAAGAGATAGTGTTCTTTCTAGAACTTTGTTTTTAAGCTCTTCATTTATTAGCTTTTGGGCATTTTTGGCACTGTCACCAGCAAGTGACCACATATATTTAATTAAAGACTTAAAGAAAGCTTCAAATGTCGAGCTGCCATTTAATATCTTAGATACATCAACTAGCCTGTGATGATAAGCCTTAAAATCAAATATATTCTCATTTGACTCGCGCGCCACTGCCACGCGGAATCTATTGTTAATCGATGTAAGTATTTCATCTATTTCTTTAGAGTAAACTTTAAGTACTTCGTCAATTCGTTCAATAATGGCTGGATTTACATAATTATATTGGGTTTTCCAATGCTCATTTGTTTGATACTCACCGTCCTTCTTCGTAGTTAAAAGCATCGTTTTTTCAAAGCAAGATCGCAGTTGTGTCAAGAAGACAGTATGCCTGACTTCAGCACTTAGATACTTGTCGAGGCCATAGTTTTCGTTTAGCGCAAAATCAGAGGCAGCTGTTGTGAATATTTTAAATAGAAGATCTGTTTTCTCACTTGACGCCACCGCATGCGGCATGCCTGTTTCATCTTTTGATATTTCGAAAATATCTTTCGAAGTTAACGAGCTATCGTTGCTATCAATAAGATCAAGGCCTATCCCTCCTTCAAGTGTCTTTGCTTGTTCAAAAAAACTAACGTAAATATGTTTACGCTGCTCCTCTAAAGCTTGCGTATCAACAAACAGCTTTCCGGATTCTATCTTTGCCCTTAGCTTCTCAGCGAATAGATTTTCGAGAACATTATCTTTCTCACGGTTGAGTTCATCGTTACCTATTACCCTGCCAGTAATAAGAGTATCGAGAATTGCTACTCTCTCATGAATTACCTCATCATAGCTCTTGAATGCTGTTATGTTGTCTAGAGCGCTGGGAGTGCAGATATTTCTTAAGAAATACGTCGAGTATGGATCTTTAGATTTGGTGCTAAATAATGTTGATGGCTGATGAGTATTATTGTTTGCTAAGAAGTCTTCGAATAGTTCTGATCTTAACTCATTATGCTTGCTATCAATCTCTCGAGAGTAAATATCCAAGAGGATCAAGCAAGACAAAGACTCCTGATTGCTCTCTGGTGTAGTTTCTGCTGCATAGTTACAAAGATTTGAGATTGGCAAAAAAAGGAAAGATGTTTTGTTTTGGAGGTACTCTTCAATTGAGAAGTTTATCGCTTTAAAAAGCTCCCCCCTTTCGAGGAAGTGGCAAGACTGTGCCACCAAATAATCAGAATGTATATGAAATATTGTTTTGTCTAGCGGAATGCTAATGTCGCTTGAAGATGCATAACGCTTTAATCTACACGAGGATATCGTACCGGCAGAGGCTAGATCGGTTATTGATGGCTTGTAGTTTTTATAGTTTGCCTTGGGAGTATTTAAACTTCCTAAACAGCTAGTTTGGAGTCGAGATGCCTCAACGGCATCCGTTTGCTCAATTTCTTCAAGTATTTTTTGAGTGTGGAAAATTAACGATTTGGCCCAGCGCTCGGTTCTAAATTTGACACATATTTTTTTCAGGTAAGATATTTTCTCCATGCTCTTAGGCGCTAATTGCAATATAAGACTCAGCTCAAGAGCTAAGCTATCAAAGAAGGTGACTGGTTTGAATGGTGTCAAACTAGAGGCATAAGCAATACTTCGAGCATAAACTTCGACAAGCCCCAGGGATTCCGAGTTCTCATCTTGAATTGACTCCTTTACTCTTTTAATAACCTCGTCATAATTTCCTTCTGTATACTCACTCAATACACTTCCAACAAAATCCGAAGGGACTGTATTCGGTCTAAATACATTTAGAGTTTCTGCATCCCCAGCGCTTTCTGCCAAAGATAGAAAAATGTCTAAGACATCTTCAGGAATCGACTGTCCTCCTAAGTGCATTTCGGAAAAAACAGCCCTTAACGTCATATACTGATCAATCAAAGATTCATGTCTGTTAGCATAGCTGCTGAAGAGCGAGAGTCTCCTTTGCGTATCGTAGCTAATAGGTAGGCTATTGCATGAAGTAACTGCACCATCAGCGATGGCATCCTCCAATCCTGAGGATCTTATCTCTTCAAGGCGACTGGAAATTACATTAACATAAACGTCAATTGAGCTACTTTCTGAGATTAATGAAAGGTCAAACGTCCATCCTTCAACGCTCACCCCGTTGAAGGATTTATTCAGCTCCTGAAGCAGTTCTTTTGTCTCCCCTTTTTGTAATTCTTTAATGATATGCAGCCGGATTTCTGCTGCCCACCAGCTTTTACATAGCTGATCTATATCTCCTACTACCGCTAGTGCTTCAGCAGCATTTCCCTTAAGAATTTTAGAGCTCAGGCGGTATCTAAGTGAATTAAATTTTGTTATCAGTCCGACATTTGCTTTTAATAAACCCAATAACCAGTACACATGGTTTCTTGGAGAGATACTTCCGCTGATTTGAACGTGCTCATAGTAATTAGACTGCTCAAATATATTTGTAAGGTTCACCGGCGGCCTGACGCTCGAACCGAGCTCATGAATTAATCCTACCGCATTATAAAAATCGAAGATCTTAAGCTGTTGACGTATTCGATAAGCAAGGTCGTTCTCAGACTCGCCTTTTCTTCTGATGAATAATTTCTTATCTATAGCCAGGTTTTTAGCTTTGATTTTTTTCTGGTGTCTGATTTTTTTCATTTCTAATTTTAGGTTCGTATATTTAAGATTTGGAAAACAGTTTCTTGCAGGAGAGAGGGGGTAAATCTATTTTCAAAGTACGCCCCATGATGACCACCCAGACCTTCCTCTCAAAGGCTCTGCATCGTTCGGCACTTGGGAAATGCTGAGCAGCCCCAGAACTGCTGCCCTATTTTAGGGCCTGAATTTACGGTGCGGATCAGCAGCTCACTGCCGCACTTCGGACATTGGCGCTCGGCTGTTGGATCGCTACGGCGTTTAAGGTTTTGCACATGCTCACGATGGGTGGCGAGTGTTGGTGCGCGGCGGCCGGATTGCAGGGCGTGCAGCATGGCATCGACCTTGGCCTCGCTGAATACCGGCTGCTGGAATGACTTGATATAGCGGATAAAACCAATGCCCTGGGTCACGTTGGCCGGTATTTCGGTTTTGAAGGTGCTGCCGCCTATGAAGGTGATGACCGAGTGCAGGTGCTCGGGATTAACACCAAGGGTAGCTTCCAGGGCTTTGAGATGCTTGTAGTTCTGCCGAAGTGGGTTCTGAAATTTGAATGTGCGCTTGTAGAGCTTCTGCGTCCACTGCGCCTGCTTCTCGCTGCCGAAAATCCAGCCGCTCATGTTCTTCGTTTCCAGCACGAAGATGCCGTAGGGCGAGAGGAATACGTGGTCGATTTGCGTGGTGCCGTCTGGCGTGTCCAGCGTGACATTGTGCAGACGGCGGTAGGTTTGTTTGTCCAGCTGCCAATGGGCAAACAGCCGCACCAGGAGTTCGCCAATGTGGCCTTTGGCCCAGGGCGACTTGAGCAGGCCGATCAGCAGTGCAGCTGGGATGAACCAAGCCAACATGCCCCAGACCTGCGCGATGACGGGAGTGAAGTCCATTTCTCTGCCTCGATTGATTCAGCAACTTGCCGGATCTTACCGAAGGCGAGTGTAGTCCAACGAACCTTTATTTCTGTTGATCTAGAGCCATTTCGATGCGCTGCCATTCCGGCTTTAGTCGATAGCGAAGATAGGCGATGAAGGCACTGTCGCGCAGGCGCCTGAGAGAAGAGGACCGTCGAGCTTTATGGATGCGGTCGATCGTTTCAGCAAGCCAGGCGGAGTCGAACGCTGTCCAGATGGGAGGAATGGCCGTCTGTAGGTTCGAGTAGCAAGCGGGTGCCACGTCTACGAAGAATGCCGTTTCGATGGTTGAGAGTTCGTAGTCTTTTAGGCTTGCAGCCATGCTGACGTAGTCGACGGCGTTATCTACAAATACGTCAGAAAGGGCTTCCCAAAGCCTGACCTGCTCCTCCCTTGTCAAAACACTTCCCACTGTGAGTCCTCAAGTTCGTCATTCAACGTTTTCTCCCCGAGGCAGCAGGCCGCCCGTACAGATCGATTTGATTTGACGGGGTGGCTGTCCAGTCAGCAGACCTCTAATTCATCACAGTGCGCTGCTCGGGAAGTGCATTAGGGTCAACCGGGATTGGCAGCCGAAGCCAGCCTCGCACCCTGTCATCCCCGATATGCCAGCGACCTTCATGGTAGGAGAGGGGGATAGTTTCTCTGGAGCTACCGAAGGGACCTGGGTTTTGCTGGGCAATTTGAAGCGTGTTGCTGCCTACACTGGCAATAATTGCAACGTGCCCGTACCGGTTGAGCAGTGAAGGGGCGAACACCAATAGATCGTCCGCCTGCGGCGGCATGGTACTGCCGTTGGTGAACTGGCTCATGGCTCGCTTGGCGTTCATGCCGCCATCACTGACATTTGGATCGAAGAAATCTTTGGCATGCCCGTAGGTGTCCGGCATGCGGTGGCCGTGGCGTTCGAAGTAGTAGCGTTTGACGAACTCAACGCATTGAAAGCGAAGCCCGAGGTCGTATCCGCCCTGTGTCAGGTTACGGCCTTGCACCGTGTTAACCCCACCGTTGTAGTAAATGGCTACGCCGTTTAGCTCATCGAGTTGCTCGCCGACGGCATGCCGGGGATTGGGATCTATTCGGGTAACGGCGGCATAAACCGCCAGTGCGGCCAGCGGCAGTAGCGCACCGGCAATGAGCCAGGTGCGTAGGCGTTTTCTCATATCAAGACTCGCTGCCGCCAAGTTGGCGCGGCACTGTGGCAGTCAGCGTGCTTTACGCTCGAACTCGTCTATTTCGGCGAACGCATTACGGTGCTCGGCTTGCGAGGCGTACTCACCAACTATTTCCTTGACTGCTTTTCCGGTGAGGTTGTCGCCCGTTTGAGCGTCGCGAGAGAAGGTGACTGCAAAACGTCTACCGGCTAGATCCAGGTAGAGGTAGTAATAGTCTTCCGGCTTGTTCGGCTCGGCGAATGCGCTGTAGGCGTAGCGGACGCGATGGCCAAGCTCTGGAGGGTTAAGAACGAATGCCTCGGTATCTACGCTTTCGAGATGGCTGGCATCGAATGCCTCGGCTGCGGCATACGGGAGTTCGCTTAGCTGCTCGCGGGTAAACGGCTTGGGCTGGCTACGCAGCATGGTGACATTGCTGGCGCCTCCATTGGTTTCAATGTCTCGCGTTTTGTACATGCCGCGAGTAAACCACTGGCTCGCATCGAACATTTCTTCGATTTCAAAGCCCCCGTAGTACATCATCATTTTCTTAGGCATCTCGCCCTCCTTGGCATTCAGATTAGGCGCAGCGGCTAGGTTGACGGCGATAGCGGCGCACCATAGAAGCGTTTTGATACCGGTTTTCATAGTGGCTTGAATTCCAGCAACCTAGCCGGCACTCCAGTCGGCGAATCTCCAGCCCGGACGGGGCGAACCGCACCTTCAGCGTCCAACGGATATCCTATGGATTGCTCGTATTCGTCTCGACTATTGGCATGCCGTACGAGAGCCTGGTCGTCGGCGCTGGCAACCTTTTGTGGCGGTCGTGGCGAAGACTCGTTAGGTAGGGCTGCGATGGGGTTGTTGCTAGCCTGACGGTGTGCTGCCAGGCGTTTTTGATAGTGACTCAGCTGCCGCCTGTACACCTTCATAGCGTTCGCGTCCGCTTGGACTCTATTACGGGCACCTGCCAGTCCAGACCGGTCTTCGGAACTACCATAGGTCTGATCGTAATTGCTGCGCCGCGCAAACGCCCAGACCGGGGTTTGAGCAGTATTAGCCATAAGCTGCGCCAGGCTCTGTTCGTAGAGCGGGTCTTCGCCTTCACTCACGTACACGTCGGCATCAATGCCGAGGCCGGTCCTGCACGCATAGGAGTAGATCTTGCCCCTCAGGTCAAACGCTTCCGGATTGAGCATCTGAGCCTGGGCGTCGCGCATGCGGTAGCTGTCGGCCTTGGCTAACTCGTAGCCAAATTCGATGGTCCCTACCAAGCCATGGGCGAACAGGTCGAGCTGCTTTATTTCTCGTTTTTCAGCGATGCGTGAGTTGATGAAGTCGAGAAGGTGGGCAATTGAGTCGAGCTCCTGATATTTGGCCTTGTAACGGCTCTCGACCACGTCCTTCACCGCATCGAGTAGAGGACGTTCGTAGTCTTCGGTGAAGATCAAAAAGATGTGCTGGGAAGCGTCGGGTACTTTCGAGTAGATGCGAAGCTGTCGGATGCCTTGATTGATGAAGCGCATTTTGTTGCCTTTTTGCCCGCGCAGTCTTTCCATCATCGTCATATGCGATGCGCCGACGACGGTGATGCAGTCTCGCTGCAGAGCAATAGGGATTTGCTGAATGGCATGCTGCGCGCTCGTCTTCCCTGTGTGTGGTGTTGTCATGGCATCTGTCCTTAGAAGCTAATGCCCCGTTGCTTGAGGTGCTTGGCCGCATCCCGTCCCCACCGAACGATTACGGCTTGTGGGTCTTTGGTAAATACTCGCTCGGTATTGCCATAGGAGTTGGTGTACCCGACGAAACGCTGGCCATCGGCACACTCCACACAATAAAGCGCGTCCTCAACGGGCTTGCCGGTATTACTGTCGATCAGTTGATACTGCTCGCTGTGCCTGGGTAAAACCTCAGGTGCGGTGAAGGGTGCACTGCCCGATTGAGTTCCGACCACTACGTCGCCGGAGCCTGTAATGATGATTCCGCCGTGAGCGGTGGCGCTGCCCAGAAAGGCGATGGGCTGGCCATTTATCAAGATGCTACTGATACCTTCGGCAACCGCATCTCCACAGGCCGTACTGTCCCCGACCCTGAGCGTCGGCAGCCCATTGATCAACACATTAGGAGAGCCGCTGGTAGTGGCGTTGGTGCCGTGCCCGGTTTTTGGGCAGGCATTTAGATCGGTAAGTCGAGCGGCGGGTTTGGCCATGGTTGAACGTCCTTGTGCATGGGGCGTGCATTCTCGGCGGTATTGGCAACTCTCGATGTGGTCGAGGTCACTCTTCGAAGATGGCATCCGGCGGGTGTGCTCGCACCCTGCCTAGGGTATTGATCCATACCTTGTCATTCGGGGGGTGTTACTCGTGAGCCGATTAACGGTGGAGATTCAGCCCGCTGCCTTACTCCAGCCGGCTGCTTGTTTCGAGTGAGCTTGACCCCGTTTCAGCATTTTTGGAGACGCCAGAGCGATCAATGCTCAACGATGTCGAGCGCGCTCAAAGTGTTACAGGCGAACCGGTGCTGCACTTGTACTTCGAGCGTATAGGGCTGGCGATGCGGCTTTTCCATCAAGCAATAAAAAGCCGCGCATTGCGCGGCTTTAGAAGTGGTGGGCCCACACGGACTCGAACCGTGGACCAAAGGATTATGAGTCCTCTGCTCTAACCAACTGAGCTATAGGCCCTCAGAGGCGGGCGGATTATACCGGTGGTGTTGCGTATGCGCCAAGCAAAGCTGTGCGCGCCGAACTGTTTTGCGCGGCCAGAAATGCAAAACCCCCAGCGCGGGCCGGGGGTTCTGGTTTACTCGTCGAGGAAGGAGCGCAGATGCTCGCTTCTCGTCGGGTGGCGCAGCTTGCGCAGCGCCTTGGCTTCGATCTGCCGGATCCGCTCGCGGGTGACATCGAACTGCTTGCCGACTTCCTCGAGGGTGTGGTCGGTGTTCATATCGATGCCGAAGCGCATCCGCAGTACCTTGGCTTCCCGTGCGGTGAGGCCGGAGAGCACTTCGCGAGTGGCTTCCTTGAGGCTCTCCACGGTCGCCACGTCGATCGGCGATTGCATGGCGGAGTCTTCAATGAAGTCACCCAGATGCGAGTCTTCGTCGTCGCCGATCGGGGTTTCCATGGAGATCGGCTCTTTGGCGATCTTCAGTACCTTGCGGATCTTGTCCTCGGGCATTTCCATGCGTTCGCCGAGCTCTTCAGGCGTGGGCTCGCGGCCCATTTCCTGCAGCATCTGACGGGAGATGCGGTTGAGCTTGTTGATCGTCTCGATCATGTGGACCGGGATGCGGATGGTCCGCGCCTGGTCGGCAATGGAGCGAGTGATCGCCTGGCGAATCCACCAGGTGGCGTAGGTCGAGAACTTGTAGCCGCGGCGGTATTCGAACTTGTCGACCGCTTTCATCAGGCCGATGTTGCCTTCCTGGATCAAGTCGAGGAATTGCAGGCCGCGGTTGGTGTACTTTTTGGCGATCGAGATAACCAGACGCAGGTTGGCCTCGACCATCTCTTTCTTGGCGCGGCGAGCCTTGGCTTCACCGATCGACATCCGACGGTTGATGTCCTTGATGTCGGCAATCGCCAGTGCGCATTCTTCTTCCAGTGCGAGCAGCTTCTGCTGGCAGCGCTGAATGTCTTCCTTGCGTGCAGCAATGGCTTCGGCGTACTTGCTCTTGCCGCTAGCCAGCTTATCGGCCCAATCAAGATCAGTTTCATTGTTAGGAAACTGGCGCAGGAAGTCTGCGCGAGGCATGCGTGCGTCGCGAACGCAGATCTGCATGATCGCGCGTTCCTGGGCTCGGATCTGGGCCAGGGCGTCGCGTACACGTTCTACCAGCGCATCGTACTGCTTGGGGATGAGCTTGATCGGCATGAACAGGATGGCCAGTTCCTGCAGGGCATCGGTCGCCTGCTGGCTGCCGCGTCCATGCTTCTTCAGCGCCTTCTTGGCGACGTCGAGCTGTTCAGCGACTGCGCCGAAGCGAATGCGGGCAACTTCCGGATCCGGACCGCCATCACCTTCTTCTTCTTCGCTGTCAGAATCGTCCTCGTCTTCGTCGTCCTTGTCATCACCGGCCGGCTTTGCCGCTGCCTGCGGTGTAACTGGCTCGACTTCTGCCTGCGGGCCGGCTGCGCCGTCATCGTCAGGGTCGATATAACCGCTGAGAATGTCGGAGAGACGCCCACCTTCGGAGGTGATGCGATCGTAATCGGCAAGGATGCTGTCGACGGTGCCCGGGAAATGGGCAATAGCACTCATCACCTCACGAATGCCTTCCTCGATGCGTTTGGCGATTTCAATTTCGCCTTCGCGGGTCAGCAGTTCGACGGTACCCATTTCACGCATGTACATGCGCACGGGATCGGTGGTGCGGCCAATGTCGGTTTCGACAGCGGCAAGTGCCGCCGCGGCCTCTTCGGCTGCGGCTTCATCGGTATCGGCTTCGGCCAGCAACAGGGCATCGGCATCCGGGGCAACCTCGAATACATTGATACCCATGTCGTTGATCATGCGAATGATGTCTTCCACCTGTTCCGGATCGGAAATATCCTCCGGTAGGTGGTCATTGACCTCGGCGTAAGTCAGGTAACCCTGCTCACGGCCACGCTGGATCAATTCTTTGAGACGGGACTGCTGTTGCGCTTTTCCGGACATATAACCCTATCCACTGACGGTTCTGGCGGGCTGAAAACAAGCTGAGCATTATAGCCGAGCAAGGACCTCACGCGCCAGTTGAGGTCGATATAGCGGGTGTTGAGTTGCGATTTAGCAGGCTGCGCAGCTGCTCTTTCTCCTCTGCGCTGAGTTCACCCTGGCGAGCTTTGCGTAGCAGCGTTTCAAGGCTGCGTTCGCGTTGTCTGGCAGCAAGGCTTGTTATGGTGTCGAAAAACTGTTGTTCAAGGTTATCGGCCGAGATAAGCCATTCTTTCTCGGCAAGCGCGCGTAAAAGGCGCCCTTGGTCGGTTCCATGCCAGCGAGCTATCAATTGCAGGCTGCGCAGTTTGGGGTTCTTCTGCAGGGTTCCAAGTAGTGCGACAAGCAGCTGGGCATAAGTGTCGTCTTCCGCCGCGAAGTGGCTAACATCTTCGACTTTCTGTGCGAGCTCCGGATGGTGTAGGAGTGTGCGTAGAGTCGTCAGTGCCGGTGGTTCCACTGCGGCGGGCGTTCTTGGGGCACGCGGCCTTTTAAAGTCTGGACGCTGGCCGGGCTTTTTCCAGTCCTTTTTCCATTCTTTCTTGCTGCCCGGCTTCGGCTCGGTGGTGGTGAGCGGTGCGTAATAGTCGCCTTCGTCATGCGCGGAGGCGGTGTCGTAGTAAATGCTGTCGTCATATTCCGGCGCGGCGCTCGGCGCTGCGGTGCTCATCTGCTGGAGTGCTTCACTGTGCAGACCGGTGATTTCCCCGAGGCGCTGCCGCATCAGTGCTCGCAGGTTGTTGCCGGGGATTTTTTCGATGAGCGGTGCCGCCAGGGTCGCCAGATGGGCTTTGCCTTCCAGTGAGCGTGGGTCTGCTTCTTCGCTGAGCTGCTGGAAAAAGTAATCTGCTAGCGGTTGAGCCTGTTGCTGGATTCGAGCCCTGAAGGCGTCGGTGCCTTCGCGGCGCACCAGGCTGTCCGGATCTTCACCTTCTGGCAGAAACAGAAAACGCGCGCGGCGGCCGTCCTGCAGGTTAGGCAGCGCCGATTCCAGGGCGCGCCAGGCAGCCTTGCGGCCGGCTGCGTCACCGTCGAAGCAGAACAGCACGCTGGGTACGATGCGAAACAGCCGCTTGAGGTGTTCGTCGCTGGTCGCTGTGCCCAGTGTCGCGACGGCATTGCGCAGCCCTTGCTGCGCCAGTGCAATGACGTCCATGTAGCCTTCTACGACCATGATTTCATCCAGGTCGCGATTGGCTTTGCGGGCCTCGTAGAGCCCGTAAAGCTCCTGGCCTTTATGAAATACCGGTGTTTCCGGCGAGTTCAGGTATTTCGGCTTATCATCGCCCAGCACACGGCCGCCAAAGGCAATGACGCGCCCGCGGCTGTCGCGGATCGGGAACATCACCCGGTCGCGGAAGCGGTCATAGCTTCGGCCGGTTTCGGCGTTTTCGATCAGCAGCCCGGCGTCAATCATTGCCTTTTGTTGAAGGGCGTCGCCGCCCAGGTGCTTCATCAGATTGTCCCAGCCGGGTGGGGCGAAGCCGAGGCCGAAATCCCTTGCGATAACGCCTGAAAGGCCGCGTCCTTTCAGGTATTCCACCGCGGCCTTGCGTGCCGGGTGCCCCTTTAGAGACTGCCGATAGTACTCGGCGGCGGATTCGAGCAGGGGATACAGCGGCGAGTCCACGGGCTGGCGTGGTTTGCGCCCTGGTCCGCTTTCTTCGCGCGGCACTTCCATGCCAGCGCGCTTGGCCAGCTCCTCGACTGCCTGCGGAAATTCCAGGCTGTCGTGATCCATGATGAAGCCGAGCGCGTTGCCTCCAGCGCCACAACCAAAGCAGTAGTAGAACTGCTTGTCCGGGCTCACGCTGAAGGACGGGGTCTTTTCCTTGTGGAACGGACAGCAGGCGGTGTAATTCTTGCCTGCTTTTTTCAGTTGGATGCGCGAACTCACCACTTCGACGATGTCAGAGCGGTTGAGCAGGTCATCAATGAAAGATTGCGGGATCAAGCCGGCCATAGGGGTATGAGAATACGCTCGCAGTGTTCAGGCCGGAATGAAAAAAACTCCGGCCATTCGCCTGTTGGCGAAGCGGAGTCTCCTTCAAATGCAAAGCCCGGCATTAGCCGGGCTTGATGCAGCGTCAGCTGTACTGGATCAGTACAGGCGAACGCTGCGGCGCTGTTCGCGCTGCACTTTCTTGGCGTGACGCTTGACTGCGGCAGCAGCTTTACGCTTGCGCTCAGCAGTAGGCTTTTCGTAGAACTCACGGCTGCGGACTTCGGCCAGAACACCGGCCTTTTCGCAAGAACGCTTGAAGCGACGCAGAGCTACGTCGAATGGTTCGTTCTCTTTAACTTTAACGTTGGGCATCCAGGACGTACCTTCACTTGTTTACCGGTTACAACGCGCTTCGGCAAATATCGCGAGCACGCTGGTTTTAAGGGTTGCGGATGTTAACGCCTTGCCGCGTGGAATGCAAAGCCCCCTGATCGAAAAGCGCTGGTCGGTCGCTGGCCCCGGCGATTAATATGCGCGGCTTCATTCGCTTCTTTGGAAGGTCGTGCCCATGTTGGTACTGGGGCTGGAAACTTCATGCGACGAGACCGGCGTCGCGCTGTATGACAGCGAGCACGGCCTGCTGGCCGACGCCCTGTTCAGTCAGATCGATCTGCACCGCGTCTATGGCGGGGTAGTGCCAGAGCTGGCGTCCCGTGATCACGTCAAACGGATGCTGCCATTGATCCGTCAGGTGCTTGAGGAAGCCGGGCGCGAATCGAGTCAAATCGATGCGGTGGCCTACACGGCAGGCCCTGGTCTGGTCGGGGCGCTGTTGGTTGGCGCCTCCTGTGCCCAGGCAATGGCGTTTGCGTGGGGTGTGCCTGCAGTGGGGGTTCACCATATGGAAGGGCACCTTCTGGCACCAATGCTCGAAGAACAGCCTCCGGCGTTTCCCTTCGTTGCGTTGCTGGTTTCCGGTGGGCACACACAGCTGGTTCGAGTCGATGGCATTGGCCGCTATGAACTGCTGGGCGAATCGGTGGACGACGCCGCCGGAGAAGCGTTCGATAAGACGGCGAAGCTGATGGGGCTACGCTATCCCGGCGGTCCCGAGATCGCAGCGCTTGCCGAGCGCGGCACGCCGGGTCGTTTCACTTTTCCCCGACCAATGACCGATCGCCCCGGGCTCGATTTCAGTTTCAGCGGCCTCAAGACGTCCACCCTGACGACCTGGCAGCAACGTCAGAGTGCCGGCGATGAGGGCGAGCAAACCCGCTGCGATATCGCGCTGGCTTTTCAGCAAGCCGTTGTCGATACGCTGACCATCAAATGTCGACGTGCTCTGCTGCAGACGGGTTTGCACAGTCTGGTCATCGCCGGTGGCGTGAGCGCCAATACGGCATTGCGCCAGAGTCTGGAAACGATGCTCGCCGAACTGAAAGGGCGGGTGTTCTATGCCCGTCCGCGTTTCTGTACCGACAATGGGGCGATGATTGCCTACGCCGGCTGCCAGCGTTTGCTGGCTGGCCAGCAGGATGGTCCCGAGATTTCGGTACAGGCGCGCTGGCCAATGGAAACGCTTCCGGCGATTTGACGCCGGTTAGCTTAAAAATGTCGCTCTCTGCCTTTAGACAGGTCGCGCAGGTTGATACGGTGACGCCAGGCGACGAGCGCGGCCAGTAGTGCCATAGGCCAGAGCGCCGTAGGTTGCATCCAGGCAAGAAAGGGCAGGCAGAGCGGTAGTGCGATCAGTGCGGCCAGTGAACTGGTGCGTGACAACGTGAAAACAGCCAGCCAGATGAGCAGCGCCAGCAATGCCGTTGCTGGATGCAGGCCAAGCAAGACGCCTGCGGCGGTGGCCACGCCCTTGCCTCCTCGGAAGCGGAAATACAGCGGATATGAGTGGCCCAGTACGGCGGCAAGGCCGATCCAGGCTTGTTGCTCGATCGTCAGGCCCAGTGCGGCGGCAAGCAGCACCGGCAGTAGGCCTTTGAGCAAATCGCCGAACAGGGTGCTGATGGCCAGGCCTCTGCCGGCCAGGCGCAGCATGTTGGTGGCGCCGGGATTGCCGGAACCGCTTGCACGGGGATCGGGTGCACCGGTCAGGCGACTGAGTAGAATGGCGAATGAAAGCGAGCCGGTCAGATAGGCGAGCAGTGCTAATTGCCAGAACATGGCATCCATCCGGGGCAGGGAGCTCCTGAGTCTAACGGCCTGTAGTGAAGTTGTCGTGCCGTGGGAGAACGTTGCGTGGATACAGTTTTCATCGAAGGGCTGGAAGTGGATACGCTGATCGGCGCTTATGATTGGGAGCGCGGCATTCGCCAATGCCTGCGTCTGGACCTGACCCTTGGCTGGGACATTCGACCTGCCGCGCAAAATGACGAGCTGGACAAAGCGTTGGACTACGCGGAAGTGACTGCCGCCATCGATCGGTTCGCGCAGGCGTCACGTTTCGAGCTGGTGGAAACCTTTGCCGAACGCCTGGCGGGCACTCTGATGAGCCAGTTCGGCATTCCCTGGCTGCGGCTTCGGGTGACCAAGCCTGGGGTCAACCCGCGCGCCAAAGCGTTAGGTGTGGAGATCGAACGCGGATGTCTCTGACGCGCGTACTGCTGGGGCTCGGCAGCAATAACCAACGTAGACGGAATCTGACTGCCGGTCTCGATGCGCTGGAAAAGCTGCTCGGAGAGATGCGCTGCTCGCCCGTTTTTGAAAGCCTTGCTGTGGGCTATAAGGGCGACCATTTCTACAATCTCGTCGTTTCCGGTAACACCGACTTGCCCTTGATGGAGCTAGACCGACGGCTCAAGTTCATCGAAGCGGACAATGGACGCTACGCGCCTGACCGCAAAGGTCTGCCGCTGGATATTGATGTGTTGATGTATGGCGACTTGCAGGGCAATTTTCACGGCTTGCAGCTGCCGCGGCCGGAGACGCTGAAGAACGCCTTCGTGCTCTGGCCATTGGCATTGCTGGAGCCGGATGTAGTCCATCCCGAAGCGGGGCGACGCTTCGCTGAGCTGTGGCAAGAGGCGGACATCGAGCAGCAGCTGTGGCCCGTGCGTTTCCAGTGGAAAGGCGAGGAGCTGACGCCGGCGTCGTTGTTACTCGCCGCAGATCAGCGCTAGCGTTGCCGGCGCTAACCTTCCGTTGCTTCGGCTTGCGGCGCGGTAACCGGGGCTGATCAGTTGG
>TARA_R100000541_G_scaffold301_18_pt1 | contig 20575 bp, 20 predicted proteins | sample TARA_R100000541 | Tara Oceans TARA_R100000541 (sample SAMEA2621416) | marine metagenome | biome: marine biome (ENVO:00000447); feature: surface water layer (ENVO:00002042); material: "saline water (ENVO:00002010), including plankton (ENVO:xxxxxxxx)" | depth 5 m | reverse complement strand
ACAAAGAGCCGCCAGCCCCGCCAGTGCCAGCTGATGTTGCACAGAAGACTGCCGATAAATACCGTGAAGCACTGACGCGCTTGACCAACTGATCAGCCGGCAGCCGGCAGCCGGCGGGCGAGTTGATGCGCTCAGCATCGCTGTCTAGCTATGACATCGCAAAAAATCTGCGCAGTTGGGGTTAGACAAAACACACTGAACTGCTATGATGCGCGCCGCTGGAGAGATGCCGGAGTGGCCGAACGGGACGGATTCGAAATCCGTTGAACTGGCAACAGTTCCTAGGGTTCAAATCCCTATCTCTCCGCCATTCTTAAAGAAGCCCCGGAATCAGATGATTCACGGGGCTTTTTCGTTTTTGTGATTTTTTCTGCCTAGCGGCAGCGTCGCTCTGCATCCTCTGCATCCTCTGCATCCTCTGCGTCTCTATGTCGCGTCACTCTGTTTCGCCGGGCAGTGCTGGGCTCCGACCACCGTGCTAAGCCCTCGCTCCTTGCGTGAATTCCTATCTGACCAGGTGGGCTTGTTTGGCAGGCCTGACGGGAAGTAGATTTGCCTGGAAACAAAATATAAAAATAGATATTATATTGTTGTTAAGTGATTAGCGAGAGCTGAAAAGGCGCTGCCAGGAAAGCATTCGATGCTTTCGCGCTTCGTCACCAGCCGCTCGCTCAATATTCAAGGCTCATTACTTAAGGACAAGACCGCACATGAAGACCATCAGTGTTCAAGGCAGTATGGGTGACGGCTTCGCAATCGAAGTGGATTGCGGCAATCACCGGGTGCTGATCGACCAGCCGCGTGCCGCGTTCGGTACTGATGCTGGGCCGAGTCCACTGGAGCTGGTCTTGGCGGCGCTTGCAGGTTGCTTCGGAACGATCGGTCGTTTCCTCGCCCACCAGCGCAAGGTGGAGCTGCGTGGTATGCGCTTCGAAGTCGAGGCGGACTACGATCCGGCCGGGTTGCTAGGGCGTGACACTAGTGTGCGGCCCGGCTTCGAGGAAGTGCGCCTGCGGGTAGAGATCGATGCTGACATGACGCTTGAGCAGAAACAGGAATTCCTCGCCGAGGTGGAGCGCCGTTGCCCGCTGGCAGACAACCTGTTGCATGGCACGCGGCTGCACAGTGCGTTGGTAGGTTGAGAGCTGAGGCCGAACACCCGCTAAAGCCAAAGGCCGCTGGGCGGAGGACGCTGAAGCGCTTCGACGTACGGGGTTGAACGGGTAAGTACATCTGCTTTTCGGCGCTGGCTTGCGCATCCCGGGCGGCGGCCCCTAGGAAGTCCGTCGCAGCGCCGCAGCTGTCTGGTCGCAGGACGGTTCGATGAAAGCCGGCCCTGTTGAATTTGGATTCCATTCATCGCATTCGGCCGCGAGGCCAGCAAGGAGTTTTTATGCGCTATCTGTTGCCCTTGAGCTGTTTGGCGTTGAGCTTGTCCGCCCAGGCTGAGCCCCTGGATCCGTTGATCAAGGAGGGGATGTCGCTCATTCCTCCGTTTCAGCAGCAGCTGATGGCCACGGTGAAGTCGGCGGTGGAAAGTGGCGGGCCGCAACAGGCGGTGCAAGCCTGTCAGCAATTGGCGCCGGAGATTACTGCCGAGCATAGCGAGGCGCCTTGGCGGGTGGGTCGCACGGCATTGAAACTGCGCAACCAGAGTAATGCGCCCGATTCCTGGGAGCGCACCGTGCTGGAACAGTTTCAACAGCGCGCTGCGCAAGGTGAGCCGCTGCAGAGCATGTCGCATGCCGAGGTGGTGGACGGCGAGTTTCGACTGATGAAAGCCATTCCCACTGGCGAGGCCTGCCTTGCCTGTCATGGGGAAGCGATCAAGCCCGAACTCGCGGCGTTGATTGACGAGTACTACCCGGAGGACGAGGCTCGTGGCTTCAAAGCCGGGGAGCTGCGGGGCGCTTTCACGCTCAGGCGCGCCGTCGATTAGCCGTGTGCTTTACTGACCTGCCGCAGCCGCCCGGCTGCGGCTCAAGCCTAATGTATTTCTGCACTCCGGCGGCGCGCTGCAGCATCCTGCTGCTTGGCTCGTACGCCGATCAGCGCTCCTGAGGCTCCTCTCCGTTGCTCATGTGCTCGTCGTCTCCATGAGCATTTTCGATCGTGTCTTCGGTCAGACGCGGTTGCGGGTCTTCGCCGGTAGGGTTCTGGTAGCCGTGCGCGCTTGCCTCGTTATCGAGGTCTTGCTGGGCCTGGCTGTTGCTGTCGGCCGGCTCATGCTCGGTTGGTTCCTGATTGGCCGACGCGGTCGTTGCTAGCAGGGCCAGTAACACTGACGAAGCGATGTTCAAGCTCTTCATTTGATTTCCCTCGACTGTTGGCGGGCTCCATGTTTCGGACCAGCAGCAGCTGGCGTTCGTTCGTGCCTGCTGCTGGACGGGCCCCGCATTGAGCCGACGCTCACCGAATTGGGGTGGGGCACCCAGTCGGGTTTGGACTGTCTCAGCTGGGAATCACTTACCGAGGCCCTACATGATCGATTGGTTAATGAAGAACCAGCAGCTCGTTTCCTTGCTGATCTCCTTGAGCACGCTTTTAGTCTGGATGTTTTACGCGCATTTGCTCTTGCGAAACTTCAGACGGCAGCGTCAGCCGAGCCTGCTGATCAATCGAGGCGCTGGCAAGGGGCTCGGCTCGCTTTGCATCATTTCCAACATGAGTGCCGAGCCGATGTTCATCAATCAGCTCGTGGTCTCGATAGTGACGTCACGTGGGCCGTTGGAAGTGGATATCACCGACATTCGCCAGAGCATGGAAGACGACGTGCCGCCGGATCTCGCCATCCACCAGACCACCCACCAAGGGCCGTTAAGCAGTGGTGATTTCATTCACGTAGGCACTTTTCAAGGCATGTTGCGGCGAGTTGCCGAGCTCAACGGCATCGAGCTTCAGGGCCACCAGCCAGTGGGTGACTGGCAGTTCCACTGCTTGGAAATCCGCGCAGTGGCGTTTTACGGGCCAGAGCGTCACCCGCTGGGTGTGTTGCGCCGCTTCAAGCTGGGCGACCTCAGCAATCCGGAATGCCGGCTGGTGCCGGAGAGCCCGTTCACCCATCAGCTGACCTCCTGGCGTGACCGGCGCCGGGTACGAGGATGGCTATCGGAAGGCCTGAATGACTAGCCCATCGCGCGCAAGGACTTAAGCAGGCTGGAACTCCGCTTCGTTTCAAAGGTCACGTAGAACTGGCTTCCCAGAGCGTGTCTTAGCGATACGCCGGGTTTAAGCAGGTGACATGCGCTGCGCAGCGGGACATTGCTGACGTGTAAATGATTGGACAGCCTGTTTTCGATGAGGCTGCAGCAGTAAGGGAATCGGTCGTGGAGATCAACCGGGTAAGCGCGAAGGACATCAACAAAGAACACTATGAGCTCGTTGTAATCGGGTCTGGTTTTGGTTCGAGCTTCTTCCTCACCGAAGCCTTGAAGCATCTCACCGGTCGTGCGCTGATCATTGAGTGGGGCGACTTCCATCCCTGGGATTGGCAGATCAAAACCCAGAGCAGTTCGGCTATCAAACCCGAGTCCACCTACGACAATCGCGGCGAGAAGCCCTGGAACACCACCATCGCTCTCGGCGGCGGAATGAACTGCTGGTACTCGCAAACCCCCCGTCTGCACCCCAGCGATTTTGCCATCCGAACTCGATACGGCGTCGGTAACGATTGGCCGCTGAGCTATGCCGAGCTTGAGCCTTACTACTGCCAGGCCGAGCAGATCATGTCGATCGCCGGCGACCCCGACATGACTCGCGTGCTACCTCGCAGTCAGCCATTCCCTCAACCGCCGCACAAAGGCTCCTCCATCGACATGCTGATGAAGGAGGCCATGCCCGACCATCATTTCATCATGCCGACCGGGCGTGCTCGGGTCGCGACCGGCACCCGAGGCGTCTGCTGTGCCAACGCCACGTGCAACCTATGCCCAATGAATGCCAAGTTCACAGCGCAGAACGGCCTGGCCGAACTGTATCGCCACCCCAAGGTGGACGTGTGTTTGAAGACCGAAGTACGCACGCTCGAATACCAGGGCAACACCATCAAGGGCGTGACGATCCGCTCGGATGGGCAGGAATTCAAAGTGTTCGGGGACCTTTTCGTACTGGGCGCTAATGCTATTCAGAGCCCGGCGATTCTGTTGCGTTCGGATATCAACTTCGGCGAAACCGGCATGGGCCTGCACGAGCAGGTTGGCGCCAACGTCGAGGTCTATCTCGATGGTCTGGGCAATTTTGACGGAAGCACTATCACCACCGGCCTTAATTACTCGCTGTACGACGGAGACTTCCGCAAGGACCACTCGGCGTGTCTGGTCTACTTCGAAAATCGCTGGCCGTATGGGCTGCGTCCGGAGATCGGCCGCTGGAATCAGACACTGCCGTTGATGCTCGTCAGCGAAGACCTGCCCAACGTGGAGAACCGGGTCGTCATCGACCCGCAGACCGGGCAGGCAATCATCGATTACCGCGGCGAGTCGGATTACGGCATGAAGGGGGTTCAGTACGGCCTGGACAGCCTGGAAAAACTGCTCGCGCCGCTGCCGGTGGAGTCGATCAACTTCAGGGAGTGGCGTCTTACCGAGTCGCATGTACAGGGCACGCTGCGCATGGGGCAGGCCGATGACGGTTCGGTAGTAGACGGGCATATGCTGCACCACAAGATGCGCAACCTTGTTGTCGTCGGTACCGCGACCTACCCGAGCTGCTCGCCGGCGAATCCCAGCCTGACGGCCGCCGCTTTGTCCATCCGTGCTGCCGACCTGCTTTACAGCTAAGGAATGCCCATGAAACGTCGTACGTTGTTGGTTTCATCCGCCGCCGCGCTCGGTCTGGTGGCGGTCGGGTCGGGTGCCTGGGTCTACGAGGACCGCCAGGTCTTTATCCCGCAGCTGCTGCAGCGCTTGGTGGGAACCTTTCAAATGGATCCGGAGGACCAGCGCAAGTTTGTCGATGCAATGGCTAACCACTACGGCTCGGAGAAGCTGACTGCATTGATGGGGTTGTACAAAATTCGTCAGGAAACCGGTGTAGGGACCGCCTACACTGATCTGCGAGTCGATAATTTCGAACGCCGGTTGCTAACGGACTTTATGGTTTCGACTGATTATCTGCGGCAGCAGAACAAGACCAATCCCAAGGTCAACTTTCTTGGCTACCGGTTGCCCTGCAGCAATCCTTATGCCCGGTTCGACGGGCTGGCGTGAGGTCATACAGGCCTTGCCTGTCTCGTTGAAACGGTAGGACGGTTGCCTTTTAGCTTCGTTCGGTAGATCAAGTGACGGGTACCGTCGCCCGCTTATCCCGTTTCGCGAGGAGGCCAGTCCATGCGCATCGCCGTCTTCAGTACCAAACCCTACGACCGCACTTTTCTCGATCAGGCCAACCAGGTGCACCAGCACCAACTGGTCTACCTGGACGCTCGGTTGACTGTTGAAACGGCAGCGTTGGCTTCAGGGTTCAGCGGTGTCTGTGTGTTCGTCAATGACAAGCTCGACCGCGAAGTACTGCAGCTCCTGCACGCCAACGGCACCAGGCTGATCGCCCTGCGCTCGGCCGGCTTCAACAACGTGGACCTTCCAGAGGCAGAGCGGCTAGAGATGACCGTGGTGCGCGTGCCGGCGTACTCACCGCATGCGGTAGCCGAGCATGCGGTGGCGCTCATCCTGAGCCTCAACCGAATGACCTTTCGGGCCTATAACCGCGTCCGTGAGGGAAACTTTTCTCTCGATGGCCTGCTGGGCTTCGACCTGTACGGCAAGACAGTCGGCGTCATCGGCACCGGCAAGATCGGTCTTATCTTCGCTGACATCATGCGTGGTTTCGGCTGCAGGGTACTGGCCCATGATCCTTTCCCAAGCGCTGATGCAAAGGCGTTCGTCACTTACGTGCCGCTGGAGCAGCTGTTTGAGGAGGCGGACATCATTTCGCTGCACTGCCCACTGACACCCGAAACCCACCACCTGATCGATGACGCTGCAATCGCTCAGATGAAGCAGGGTGTGATGCTGGTCAACACTGGCCGGGGTCGCGTGGTCGAGACGCGCGCGGTGATCGATGGCCTGAAGAGCGGAAAGATCGGTCGCCTGGGCCTGGATGTTTACGAAGAAGAGGAAAATCTGTTCTTTCAGGACCTGTCACAGCGGGTCATCAGTGACGACCAATTCATGCGCCTGACGACCTTTCCCAATGTGTTGATCACGGGACATCAGGCGTTCTTCACCGCTGAAGCGCTGACCAATATTGCCGAGACCACACTGGCCAATATCAGCGCCTTCGAGCAGGGGAGCGGAACCCTGCACCGGGTGACCGTCGACAAGGTGGTGTGACCCTCACGGTTCGCTTTGGTAGCTGGGGTCGATGGCGATTACGGGTGTGGTTGTATCAGCGAGCGCTCTGCTCGCTGATCAGCATGCCGCAAGTGACTTGATAAACCTGATTCCCTCGTCTGATCGTCAGCGGCGCTCGTTCAGCAATCACTGCGCCGTTGTCGAGCATCCGTTCGATGTGGGTACGCAGTTGATGGTATTGCCTGGTGTATTCCCGATGCATCTGGATCGGCTCCCTCAGGTACGAGTTATTAAGCGTAACGATGCAGATACGACTCGCCAGATACCGGTTGGGTCCTACCGTTTGTCCGAGAATGCACCTGTGCCTTGATCATCAAGGACCGCTGCGGCAATGGCATTCGCGCAAAATCGCCGGTAGTATCAAAACGCTATCGCGACCGCGACCCTTTACCAAGGATGAGCCAGACGCATGAACCAACAAGCCATACCGGTGCTAATCACTTTTCTCGCAGTCGCCGGTATCGCAGCGCTGTTGCTGCGTCGAGCGCTGACCACCTTGAGTCATCGGCGCGATGCGAATAAAGCACAGGCAACTCAAGCAAAGGTCGCACATCCCGAACTTCGAGCCGACCGATAGCGAGGCAACAGGCGAGGCGCGGCGACACGCCTGGCCGGCTCAGCTCTGGAAAAGCTGGCGCAGGCTGCTAGGCGCCAGACCGGTCCAGCGTTTGAATGAGCGGCGAAAATTGGTGGTGTCGTTGAAGCGCAGGTAACTGGCAACCTCGTCGTTGCTGTAGCCCCTCATCTGGTACAGGTACAGGGCTACATGTTTGCGCACCTGATCCAGCTGCTCCTGAAAGCCCGTGCCGTGCTTGTGCAGCTTGCGCTTTAGCGAGGCAGGGCTCATCTCGAAAGCATGGGCGACGCGCTCCAGACTCAACGGCTCGCGAATGTTCCCATACAGATAGTCATACAGCTGATCGATAAAGCTGCCAGGCCAGCCAAGACTTTCCAGCTGCGCGCAACTCGCCTGATACGCGACCTGTCCGGCGGTGGCTGAGGCGCCAGGCCACGGCATGTGCAGATATTCCAGCGGCAGGCTCATCATGGTCATCTGACTGGCGAACGTCAGCTGCTCGCCCAGGTGCACCCAGTACTGCTCGACATGCCGCGGTTGCGGGTAGGCGAGGTGGAAGCGCCACGGCAGGCGCTCGCCGGATAGGCGTCTGCTCATCGCGACCACGGCGGTCAGGCTGGCCTCGGTGAGAAATCGCTGCTGATCACCCGGACCACAGCTGTCAGTCCAGTACAGGTATGCCTGCTGCTCGTCGAACATCACTCGGGGCGTCAGCAGCGGACTGAGCAGGGCGCGGAATTGCTGCAGTTGTTCCAGTGCCTGTTGCAACGTGCAGGCATGGGTCAGTGCGTGGCTCACCTCGCCGTAGTGGCCGGGCAGCAAACGCTGGCCGAACAGAAAGCTGCTGTCGTCCGCCCCAAGCAAGCGCTGCGCGTTTTCAATCAGGGCCAGAAACTGCAGAGGACTGATCCGCGCCTGGCCGCCCACAACGTCTTCATAGAACAGCCCGCAGCCACGCAGCAGCTGGTGGCTATCGATCCCACGTGACAGCGCCAGATCAATCAGCACGGCCGGTTGATGATGTGCCGCGATAAAGCGTGTATCGCAATCGTAGCCTGGCTTCATGGCCGTTCCTCAGGCGCAGCGCGGTAGCTGCTGCTTGGTTTTAGCCAAGTTCAGGTTAAGGCGCTTGAGCAGCTGTTCGGCATCCTCGTTGAAGGCCATCACCGTACCGGTGCTGGCATGCAGGTGTACTCGCTCGCCATGCTGCGCGGTTTTGTGCGCCAGGCTGGCAACGGCCTGTTGTAGTTCTCCTGCAATCATCCGAGCCTGGGTCTCACCCGTGTTCGGCAACACCGCGACGAAGCGATCGCCGGCCAAGCGGCAGAGCAGGTCCTGGCGACGCAGGTTGAGTAACAGCAGCTGCGCCATGGCCTGCAGTACCGCATCGCCCTCGGCCTGGCCGTAGCGCTGGTTGATGGCGTTGAAATCGTCCAGGTCCACGACCACCAGCGACAGCGGCTGCTGTTCCGCCTGGGCGTGACCGAGCGCCTGCTGTACCTGCTGGCGCAGATATTCCGCAGCGCCTAATGGGGTGAGCTTGTCGAACAGGCGGTGCTCGCGGAAGCCTTTCTCGCGTTTGATCATCTGCTGGCTGATGGCGCGTTGTTCCTGATTGAGGTGGTAGATGCCTAGGGTCAGCAGCAACAGGCCGACGGGCATCGGCGCGGTCTCCAGCCAGTTGTCCCAGATCGCCAGTTCCGGCAGCTGGATGAATTCGTCCAGGGTGTCCATCCACCAGGAAAAGAACACGCAGACCAGGCCCAGCGCCAGCAGCCGGGTCACACGGCCGGCCGGGCGGCTGTGCAGCAGCATGATCAGCCAGGCCAGCGCGAGCACGGCCGAGCCGCCTTCGCCGGCGACGTCCATCCAGTTGATGTCGGCCCAGGGCTTGATCTGGCCGGTCGCCAGGTAGACCTGCAGGCCGAAGTTGGCGGCGAAGGCGAGGCCGAGCAGGGTGAGGGTGTGGAGCTTGAGCAGGGATTTCATCGGGTCTCCGTGGCGAGGCGCGCGCCAGTGCGTGAGGGCACGGAAACAGATAGATGTGACGGTTGGATGAATGGAGTGGGGGTTGAATTGGCTCACCGCTTTTTTTGGGGGGGACTAACTGAGGAGCTGGATCGTTTTGGTTGTAAGGCCTGTTTGCGAGTTGGTTGAAGCATCGGTTTCGCCCTGCTGGGCGAGTCACTTTTTCTTGCGTGGCCAAGAAAAAAAGTAACCAAAAAGAAGGCCACCCCTGCATCCGGGTTTTGCTTCGCAAAACTTCCCTCGCTCCGATGCTGCTCCGGGGGCCGGCGCGAAGGGACATCCATGTCCCATCGTGCCTCGCTCGGCATCCATGCCTCTCGTCCCCCTGCGCAGCACCTACGCTCGGCCTCCTGAAGGGGAATCGAGTCCGAGTCGTCTGAAGGGCCGTAAACAGCGAGACAAGCTCGATTCGCTTGTTTGCTGGCGAACAAACTATCAGACACCGCCGAACGCCCCTTCAGTAGGCCGAATGGAATTCGCGTGGAGGGGAGCGAGCGGCATGGATGCCGCGAGAGGCGTAAAGGGCCATGGATGGCCCTTGTACGCCGGCCCCCGGAGCGCGGATGGAATGAGGGAAGTCGAGCGAAGCGAGACCCGGATGCAGGGGCAAGACCTTTTGGTTCCTTTTGGGGCAACTGCCAAAAGGGACTCGCCCAGCAGGGCGAAACCAGCGTCCAGAACCGCGCGAAAACGAGCAGCGGCACGAACCGCTACCTCACACATGCCTCACCCCGCGACGCATCAGCATCGTAGGGTGCGCTTCGGCCCAGCGTGACGGAATGAAGCCTGCAACTGGTGGGCTAAAGCCCACCCTACGGAGGCTGTTCTTTGCGATTCGAGCCACGCACGGGTCAAATCAGCTCAATTCCCACTCAAAACTCCCCTAATAAGCCCCCGCTGGCGCCCCAGCCCCACCCCCTGTCACAGAACCGCCATATCCCGACCCTACCGTCCGCTGCAGTTCCGGGATGGACCCGGTAATCAGCGTTCGGGGGATTTGTTCATGAGCACATACCGCAGCGGCATCCGCCATGCAGGGTTCCGCATCAGCCTGCTGGCCCTTGCCATCAGCGCCGGTTCGGCCTGGGCCGAGGAGCCGCTTGTCATGGAACACGTCGAAGTGATCGGCCAAGCCGTCAGCCTCGACGAAGCATTGAAGGAACAACGCAACTCCGACAGCGTGAAGAGCGTGGTCCACGCCGACGGCATCGGCCAACTGCCGGACGACAACGCCGCCGAAGCCTTGCAGCGCATCCCCGGACTTTCGGTCGAGCGCGACCAGGGCGAAGGGCGCTTCGTCAGCGTGCGCGGCATCGCGCCGGATCTGAACAGCGTCACCATCAACGGCACCCTGGTTCCTTCACCGGAAAGCGGTCGTCGCGCGGTGGCGCTGGACGTGCTTCCCTCCGAACTCGTGCAGTCGCTCTCGGTGGTCAAGACGCTGACTCCGGACATGGATGCCAACTCCCTCGGCGGCACCATCGAGGTGGAAAGCCTGTCGGCGTTCGACCACGACGGTTTGTTCTATAGCCTCAGCACCGAAGGCAGCTACGACGAGAACGTCGGCAAGACCAGCCCCAAGTTCTCCGGTGCGTTCAGCAACCGCTTCAGCCTCGGTGATGGCGTGGACAACTTCGGTGTCGCCGCCGCCCTGAGCTGGCAGGAGCGTGACTTCGGCTCCGATAACGTCGAAACCGGCGGCAACTGGGATTTCGAGGACGGCGCCCGGCTAGAGGAGTTCGAGCAGCGCGATTACGAGATCACCCGTGAACGCGCCGGGGCCGGCCTGAACTTCGACTACCAGCCAGACGACTTCAGCAGCTACTACCTGCGCACCCTCTATAGCCGCTTCAAGGACACCGAAACCCGCAATGCCGCCGGGGTCGAGTTCGACGACGCGCAACTGGCCGGCGAGCTGGGCGATGCCGAGGGCTGGCGTGAGATCAAGTCCCGCGAGGAAACCCAGACCATCCAGTCCTACGTGTTCGGCGGCGAACGGATGATGGGCCTCTGGACCCTTAGCGGCCAGGCCGGCTACAGCGAGGCACGTGAGCGCAACCCGGGTGGCATTTCCAGCGCGACCTTCGAAGGCGACTTCGCTGACGCTGGTTTTTCCAGTACCACTAAGCCGCGTCTGACTGTCGATCCGTCCTTCTACGATCCCGCCAGCTTCGAGCTGGACGAGGTGGAGTGGGAAGAGAGCGACGCCCGCGACAAGGAAAAGAACATCCGCCTGGACCTGGCCCGCGAGTACGACATCCAGGGCTACGCCTCGCAGTTCAAATTTGGCGGCAAGCTCAGCCGACGCGACAAGACCAACGACGTCGATGTCTGGGCCTACGATGACTTCGATGACCTGACTCTGGCTGACTACCAGCACGGGACCGTCGACTACAGCCTCGATCGCTTCGGCCCCGGCATCAGCGCCGGTGCCCTTGAAGGCCTCATTGGTGGTCTGGACGCGAGCGCGTTCCTGGACGAAGAAGAGTCGCGCATCGGCGACTTCGACATGAGCGAAGACATCAACGCCGCCTACTTCATGAACACTCTGGACCTGGACAAGTGGCGCATCATCGCCGGTCTGCGTTACGAGGGCACCGAGTTCAGCGCCAAGGGCACCGGCATACGCGAGGGCGAGTTCGAATCCACCTCCAGCGATAAACGCTACGACCACTGGCTACCCGGCCTGCACGCGCGCTATCAACTGACGGACGACACCCTTCTGCGCGCCGCCTGGACCAACACCGTGGTGCGTCCCACCTTCGAGCAGCTGGCGCCCGGTTTCATCATTGATGGCGACGAAGCGGAGTTCGGTAATCCCGACCTCAAGCCGCTGGAGTCGATGAACTACGACCTCGGCATCGAGCACTACATGGGCCGTGTGGGCGCCGTCTCGGCGTATCTGTTCTACAAGGACATCGATAACTTCATCTACAACACCGACGTGGCTGGCACCGGACAGTGGGCCGGCTTCGACGAGGCGCTGAGCTACGAGAATGGCAGCAGCGCCAAGCTCTACGGTGTCGAGTTGTCCTACTCGCAGAAGCTCGATTGGCTGCCGGCCCCCTGGAACGGCCTATTGCTCGGCGCCAACGCCACCCTCAGCAAGTCCGACGCGGATATCGAAGGCCAGGACAGCAGTCGCAGCATCGACCTGCCGAACCACTCCGATACGGTCGGCAACCTGATGGTTGGCTGGGAAAACGACGTCTTCAACATGCGTCTGGCGGCCAACTACAAGTCCGAATACCTGGCCGAGGTGTCCGGCGTTGACGATGAAGCGCATGACCTCTACGCCGACGAGCAGCTGTTTCTCGACTTCAAGGCCGGCTACTTCATCACGCCGAACCTGCAGCTGACGGTCGAGGCGCTGAACCTCACCGACGAGTCCTACTTCGTCTACACCGGGCGCAGCAATTACAACGCCCAGTACGAGGAGTACGGCCCAACCTACAAGCTAGGCCTGACCCTGACGCATTTCTGATCGCGACCCTTACCGACTTCACTTTTACGCCGCCCCGGCACCGCTCCGTTCCCCTTCGGACCGGTGCCGGTCAGCGGCTGCTGAATGGAAAAACCATGGACGTAACTTCGTTTAAACCCTTGTGGCTGAGCCTTTGCGTTGCGCTGGCCGCCTGTCACTCCGGAGCCGGTCAGCCAGCTGCCAACCAGGCCGCACTGCACCTGAGCACCGCGACCGCCGCACCTTTGGAAGCTGAAAGTGCCCAGTTGATCGGCACCGATAAGTTCTGGCCGGGCGCTTCGCAGCTGCTGGTTCGGCCGGATTCGCGCGGCGTGGAGCTGCTGGACGCCCAGGGTGCGCCACTCAGTGCGTTCAAAGGCCGCTTCGAGGGGCTGGATCATCGTGCCAGCGAGGAGGGTCTGCTGATCGCCACGCTCGACCGCAAGCGTCAGCAGGCCGTGCTGCTCGGGCTCGATCGCCAGCATCAGTGGAGCCAGCCGCTGTACGTGCCGAAGACAGACTTCGCCATCGAGGGGCTGTGCCTGTATCGCGACGCCGGGCGCAATGGCTACCTGTTTCTGATCGGTGAAGATGGTATCGGCGAGCAATGGCTGGTGTTGGCAGGGCAGAAGTTGCTGGCGGCGCCGCAGCGCGTACGGGGCCTGAGCCTGCCACCGGAAAGTACCTATTGTCAGGTCGACGACCAGGCCGGCGAGCTGGTGGTGAACGAGGAAAACGTCGGCTTCTGGCGTTATGCCGCCGACGCCGAAGCGCCGTTGCTGCGCCATCCCATAGACATCGTGCAGCCGTTCGGCGGCATCGCCGAAGCCGCTGCCGGCATGGCGCTGGTGCCGGGCGGCATGCTGGCGCTGGATCCGGAGGCGGGTGCATTGCACCTGTATCGGCGCGATGGCGATGCCTGGCGCAGCCATCAGGTGATTGCGCTGGACGGGTTCGACGAGCCGGAGCAGCTCAGTGTGCGATTGGGCGAGCAGGGTCTCGACCTGCTGCTGACCGACGAAGGTGGGGCGCACACGGCTCGGTTGGACTGGCAACCAGAAGCGCCGTCCGCAACGCCGGTGATCCCGATGCTGCCTGCGATGGTGCAGACCGATCCGGTGCCGCACCTGGGCGATGCGGCGGACGATCCGGCGATCTGGGTCAATCCGACCGATTCGGCACGCAGCCGCGTGCTCGGCACCGACAAGAAAGGCGGGCTGGCTGTTTACGATCTCACCGGCAAGCAGCTGCAGTACTTGCCGGTAGGGCGGTTGAACAATGTCGACGTGCGCTCCGGCTTCACCCTCGGTGGCAAGCGGGTCGATCTGGCCGTGGCGAGCAATCGTGATCACAACAGCCTGCACCTCTTCGCCATCGACCCACACAGCGGCGAGGTCAGCGGCATCGGTGAGATCGACACGCCGTTCAGTGAAATCTACGGCCTGTGCCTGTTCAAGGACCACCAGGGCGCGATCCATGCCATCGCCAATGACAAGGACGGCACTTTCCTGAAGTACCGCCTGGATGGCAGCAGCGGTTCGCCGCGTGGCGAGCAGGTGCGCGAATTCAAGGTAGACAGCCAGCCTGAAGGCTGCGTCGCCGATGACCGCAACCAGCGATTGTTCGTGGGCGAGGAAGACGCGGCGGTATGGACGCTGGATCTGCGCAGCGATGCGGCTGCGCTGGAAAAGGTCATCGACGTGGGCGGCCCGCTGCATGCTGATGTTGAGGGGCTGGCGCTCTACAGCGGTGCGGCCGCCGATTACCTGGTGGTCTCCAGCCAGGGTAACGACAGCTATCTGGTGCTCGATGCGCGCGCGCCCTATGCCGTGCGCGGCGCCTTCCGCGTGGGCCTGAATGCCGAGCGCGGCATCGACGGTGCCTCGGAGACCGATGGCCTGGAGGTTACTTCGGCCAATCTCGGTGGCGCCTGGAGTCGCGGCATGCTGGTGGTACAGGACGGCCGCAAGCGCATGCCCGAAGGCGCCCAGAACTACAAATACGTGCCGTGGACGGCGGTCGTCGAGGCGTTGGGGCTGGACTGACGCGGTACGAACCTGTCGGGTTACGACGCGCTGTCATCGAAGCGTAACCCCAATGCAATCCAATGAGCGCCGTTGCATGGAACGGCCGGAGGAGCAGAAATGCAAAACGAACATATGTCGGTTTGGGGGCTAGTTAGCGAAGCCAGCCTGGTCGTGCAATTGGTAATGACGACGCTGGTGTTGGCGTCCGTCGCCAGCTGGTATCTGATCATTCAGCGCGGCGCCGCGCTGCGCCGCAGCGAACGGCTGCTGAAAAGCTTTCTGCAACGCTTTCGCAGTGGCGGCGAACTCAGCCAGCTCTATCGTGAGGGCCACGAGCAGTCGCTTCCCCGAGAAGCTGCCCTGCAGCACATCTTTCTCGCCGGCTATCAGGAATTCAGTCAGCTGCAGCGTCAGCCCGGCATCGCTCCGGATGCGGTGATCGATGGAGTGGAACGCAGCCTCTATGTGGCCATCGCCGAGCAGGAAGAGCGGCTGGAAAACGGCCTGCAGTTCCTCGCCACGGTCGGTTCGGTCAGCCCCTACATCGGCCTTTTCGGCACTGTGTGGGGGATCATGAATTCCTTCCTCGGGCTGTCCATGGTGCAGCAGGCGACCCTTTCCACTGTTGCGCCGGGCATCGCCGAAGCGCTGATCGCCACAGCCATCGGCCTGTTTGCGGCGATCCCGGCAGTGATGGCCTACAACCGTTTCTCCGCTCGCGGCCAAACGCTCAGCGCTCGCTACTACAGCTTCGCCAACGAACTGCAGGCGCGGCTGCATCGCCGGCTGCATGCCGGGTCGCCCAGCATCGCCGCAGCCGCCTGAAAGGAGCCTCGCCATGCTGGTTAAACCGCAGCGCAAACACGGTCCGAAGGCTGAAATGAACGTGGTGCCCTATATCGACGTGATGCTGGTATTGCTGGTGATCTTCATGGTCACCGCGCCGATGCTGGTGCAGGGCGTGAAGATCGAGCTGCCCAAGGTCGCCGCCGAGGCGATGCCTACCGAGAACGAGCGGCAGATCCTCACGCTGTCGGTCAAGGCCGACGGCGGCTTCTACTGGAACCTGGGCAGCGAGTTGAACGCCGAGGACCAGACCGACAGCGCCATCGACCTTGAGGAAATGCGCGAGAAGGTCGCAGCGATCATCGCCGAGCGCGGCGACACCCAGGTCTACGTGCGCGCCGATGATGCCGCGGACTATGGCCGCGTGGTGGCCGGGATCGCCGAGCTGCAGCGCGGCGGGGTGGTCAATCTCGGCCTGATCACCGAGGCGCCACCCGGGCAGCCCGCACCATGAGCAGCTTGAGCATGCCGCTGCCAAGCAGCTTTCCGGTGGCTCGACCGCAATGGCGCAGCCATGCCAGCGCGGCGACGGTGACGATCGCGTTGCATGCCGCGGTGTTCGGTCTGTTGCTGCACGGCTGGACGCCCGAGCTCACGCCACCCAGTTCCACGCAGGTGCTCAAGACCCAGCTGGTCAGCCTGCCCACGCCGCAGCCGAAACTCGAGGTGCCAGTCGAACCTGAACCTGCGCCCGAGCCGGTCGAAGCGGCCATTGAGCCGGTCCTCGAGGAACCGCAGGTGGATCCGCGAATCGAACAGCATCGGCTCGAACAGGCCGAGCTGGCGTTCAAGCGGGCTGAGCAGAAGAAACAGGAAGAGGCGGCGCTGGAGCAACAACGGCTACGCGACGAGCAGCGCGAGCAGAGACGCCAGCGTGAGCGGCAGGAACGGCTCGAAGCCGAGCGTCGCGAGCAGCTGGCGCGTGAGGCGCAACAGCGCGAACAGGCTGCGCAGCAGGCCCAGGCGGCAGCGGAACGGGCGCGACAGGCTGAGGCCGCTGCGGCTGCCAGCCGCCAGTACCTGCCCATCGCCAAGGACGCACCCGACTACCCCTCGCGTGCGTTGGACAAGGGGATTGAAGGCACCTGCACCGTGAGCTATGCGGTCAACCCGCAGGGGCGGATCGAAAACCCGAGGGCCCTCGAGGATTGCCACCCGCTGTTTATCCGGCCATCGCTGACGGCGGCGAAAAGCTTTCGCTATCAGCCGCGTATTGTCGAGGGTCGTGCTGTGACCGTTCCCGAAGTGAAAAACACCTTCCATTACCGCATCCAGTGATGCGCAGCAGATCCATTTGCCAGACGAGCCAGTGAATGAAACAGGACTTTCAGAATTTCCACGCCAACCTTTCCGCCCTGGACGATCAGGCCATCAACCCCAGCGACAATCCCTCGCTCGGGCAGCTGGTCGATCAGGGTCGGCGCAACCTGCTCAGGGGCGGCATGGGCCTCGCCGCGCTGGGCTTTCTCGGCGGCGCGCTGAGCGCCTGTCGTGGCGCTGTACAGTCGGATTCGCTGATCGGCTTCAGCGGAATTCCTACCCAGCTCGACCCTAAATTCGACAGCGTGCAGGTCGCGCCGGGCTACAGCGCGCGCACCTTCTTTTCGTGGGGCGACGCCGTGCTGGCCGATGCGCCAGATTGGAACCCGGACGCCAGCGACGACTGGCAGGCCCAGCTCAAACAGGCCGGCGACAACCATGACGGCATGCACTTCTTCCCGTTCCCTGACGCACCTGATAGCCACGGCTTGCTGGTGATGAACCACGAATACGTCAACCCGCCGCTGCACCCCAACGGCATGACCTTCACCGATGGTAAGCGCCCGCTGGACGAGGTGCGCAAGGAACAGGCGGCTCATGGCCTGAGCATCATCGAGGTGAAGAAGGATGCCCAGGGGCAGTGGCAGCGAGTCATGCCGTCGCGCTACAACCGCCGCCTCTCCGCGATGACGCCCATGGCAGTTGGCGGTCCGCTGGCTGGTAACGAGGCGCTGAAAACTGTTGCCGACCCGAGCGGGCGCGAAATCATCGGCACGGTCAACAACTGCTCCAGCGGCTTCACGCCCTGGGGCACCTACCTGATGTGTGAAGAGAACTGGCACAACTACTTCGTCAATCACGATGCGGCTGATCTGGCCAAGCGCACGTCGCACAAGCGCTACGGCATCGCTGGCGAAGGCTTGAGCAAGCTCTACGGCTGGGAAACCGCCGACCCTCGCTTCAACGCCACCCCGGACCCGACGCAACCCCATAGCGGCTACGTGAACGAACCTAACCGCTTTGGTTGGGTGGTCGAGGTCGACCCGTTCGACCCGCAGAGCAAACCGGTCAAGCGCACCGCTTTTGGCCGTTACTGCCGCGAATGCTCGGTGCTCTCACTGGGTGAAGACGGCCGCATGGCGTTCTACTCAGGCGACGACACCAAGGGCGAGTACGTCTACAAGTTCGTCCCCGCCGGCCACTACGTGCCGGGCGCCGATCAGGCCAACCGCCAGTTGCTCGACAGCGGCACGCTCTACGTGGCGCGCTTCAATGCCGATGGCAGCGGTGAATGGCTGGCGCTGGTCCACGGCCAGAACGGGCTCACCGTCGAGAATGGATTCGCCGATCAGGCTGAGGTGCTGCTCAATGCGCGTGCCGCTGCGGACCAGGCGGGCGCGACGCCCATGGACCGACCCGAGTGGGTTGCAGTGCACCCGCGTAGCCGTGAGGTCTACGTAACACTCACCAACAACGACAACCGTGGAGTCAAGTGGCCAACCGACAAGGCCAACCCAAGGCCAGTCAACCTGCACGGGCAGATTCTGCGTTGGAACGAGAAAGACGCCGACCCGACCGCCACCGCCTTTACCTGGGAAGTCTTTCTACTGGCCGGCGAACAACCGGGCGCCAAGGATCCCAGCGGCCAGCCGGTGCCACCCAACCTCACCGGTACGATCAATGGCGACATCTTCTCCTCGCCGGATGGCCTGGCGTTCGACGAAGCAGGGCGGCTGTGGATCGAAACCGACTACGGCGACGAAGAGGCCGCGATGCAGGCCATGGGCACCAACCAGCTGCTCTGCGCCGACCCTCGGACTCGCGAGGTCAGGCGCTTCCTGGTTGGCCCCCGCGGTTGTGAAATCACGGGTATTACCTGGAGTCCGGATTACCGCGCCATGTGGATCAATATCCAACATCCTGAGCTGAGCTTCCCAGCCAGCGATGGCAAGACGCGTCCTCGTTCTTCCACAGTGCTTATCACCAAAAATGACGGGGGCGTCATCGGAACCTGATGCGCTCCTTTACAGGCGGGCATCCATGCCGTTGAGCGGCTTCGTGCACCGCGCTCACGCTGAACGTTTGACCTGCGGCCCGGCTCTAACAGGCTGATACATACCTGTTTGCATGTAACCAAGGAGCCGGGTCATGGCTATTTCGCAGCTGCGCACACGCGTGTCCCTAGCTGTCATTGTTTCTTGTACGCCGCTGGTGAGCCAGGCGGGCCTGTACTCGCTGAAAATCGAAAACGACATTTTTGCTTCTGACGATGGCCACTACACCAACGGCTTCGAACTGATGCGTTCGTTCAAGCCCGACGCCGATCACTGGTCGCGACGGTTCGCAGAGGCGATGCCAGGTTGGGAGGCAGAGGAGGTCGACAACATCGCCTATCGGATTGGTCATCAACTCTATACGCCGGACAACATCAGGCGTGCGGAGCTGATCGAGGATGACCGTCCCTATGCTGCGCTGCTGTTTGCCGGCATGTCGATCTTCTCGGATGACCAACACGAGGGTTGGCGCGGCGCCAGTGGGTTGCATCTGGACATCGGTATCGTCGGCCCGGCGGCCGGTGGCGAGAAAATTCAGCGCCGGGTCCATGAAATCACCAATAGCGACGACCCGCGCGGCTGGGACAACCAGCTGCGCAACGAACCCTTCGTCAACCTCGCTTACCAATACCGCTGGTGGCAGCAGCAACGCCTTGGCGGGCTGGAGTTCGAATACGGCCCGAGTGCCGGTTTTGCGCTGGGCAATCTCTATACCTACGGTTCTGCCGGGTTCGGTTTGCGCATCGGGCAGCGGCTGGAGCGCAGCTTCAGCATTCCGGCCGTGGCGCCCGCCCAGAGTGGCAGTATGTTTTTTGATCAGGGCGGCGGCTTCGCCTGGAGCCTGTTCGCGGACGTCGAAGGGCGCTACATGGCGCAAAACATGTTGCTCGAAGGTAATACGTTCAAGGACAGCCACTCGGTAGACCCAAACGAGTGGGTTGGCGATGCGAAAGCAGGCGTCGCGCTGACCTGGAACAGTTGGCAATTGGCTTTCGCCAGGGTCTGGCGCACCCGTGAATTCAACGGGCAAGACCAGCACGATCAGTTCGGCTCGCTGACGGTTTCGACCTGGTTCTAAGGTCGAAAAGAAACGGGGTGCGAATGCACCCCGCGGAGGCTTCGCTTACTTTCTGATCCAGTTGCCGTTCAGCTGAATGATCTGTCCAGCGGGGGTTTTCTCGATGGCCTTTTTGCCGGCAATCGCCTCGACGTCAGCGACACCGATGCCGTTTTTCTGCGCCAGGCGATAGTACTCGGCGCGCCGCGCCTGGTTGATCTGGCTGGCGATTTCTTCAGCCTGGCCGCCACTCTGCACCACGCCCAGATAGCCGTCGGGCTTTTCGCCGAGCTGGCCGCTGGCCTTGGCTTGGCCGAGCGCTGACATGGCTTCGTTGAGTGTCATGGCCGCGGCTGGCAGTGCGAGGCACAGCGCCAGCAGCAGGGTTCCGAATTTCAGATAGGTCTTCATAACGCTCCTCAGAACAGGCCGCTGTCTTCATTGATGATCGAGTCGAGCTGCTTGTCGACCTTGATGTAGATCTCGTGCTCGATTTTCACGTTGAGGTTGATGTTGATTGGCTCGTTGGGCACGGCGAGCTCTACGCGTGGCGTACAGGCGCTGGCGAGGAGGGCGAGCAGTAAAATGCTGATCGGGTGGGGCAACCGCATGACGGCATCTCCAGGTCGAGGACGGCGTTACAGTGCCTTATCTGAGGCGTTCCTGCACGCGCCGTTGAATGGTTTCGCTGACCCGGTCGGATAACTGAAGGCTGGTCAGCAGCGCTGGAATGTCTTCCTCCAGATTGATCGAGAAGTTGATCGGGCGGCCGCCTTCCAGAGCTGGGTTTCTTCCATGCAGTTTCAGTCCCAGATCCAGCTTTCCGTCAGCGGCGTAATGCACGTCGCTGGCCAGAAGATCGTAGTGGAAGTCATCCAGTGCCTCAGTCACCAGGCGCATCGCCGGGTTGGCT
>TARA_R100000541_G_scaffold13610_2_pt1 | contig 20796 bp, 19 predicted proteins | sample TARA_R100000541 | Tara Oceans TARA_R100000541 (sample SAMEA2621416) | marine metagenome | biome: marine biome (ENVO:00000447); feature: surface water layer (ENVO:00002042); material: "saline water (ENVO:00002010), including plankton (ENVO:xxxxxxxx)" | depth 5 m | reverse complement strand
GCCGCCCGCCAGGCACGCCCCGTCGCGGGCCAGAAAGCCAAACGCGCGAGCCAGGTCGACGCAGCTCATGCGCAGCGCGCAATGGTGGAAGTAGCTGCGCAACACCGCCTCGACATCGTTATGGAAATTGCCGAATGCCTGCATCAGATACGCCATCGCGGCGTTACGCGCACGGTGCTGGTACTCCGAATCAGCCACTACCGAGTCGGACACAATCAGCGGATTGCCCGACAGATGCCGAACTAAGTCGCGCATGGACAAGGCGGGTACGGCGAAGCGCGACTGGTTGATGTCGCAGATCACAAGAGCCCCGGCATTGATAAAAGGGTTACGTGGCTTGCCGCGTTCGAACTCCAGCTGCACCAGCGAATTGAACGGTTGCCCGGATGGCTCGTGCCCCAGCCGCTCCCACAACGACTCACCACCATGCTGAATCGCCTGCACCAGGCTGAAGACCTTCGAAATACTCTGGATGGAAAACGGCGTTTTCGCATCGCCAGCGTGATAGAGCTCACCGTCGGCGCTGTACACCGCGATCCCCAGCTGATCAGCCGGCACGTGTGCCAGCGCTGGAATATAGTCAGCCACCTTGCCTTGACCAAGCAGCGGTCGAACTTCGTCGAGGATTTCTCGCAATAGGCTTTGCATGCGGGTCTCATCTGGATAAAACGCGAAAGTGCCTGCCAGGCCAACTACAGCGGAGCTGCTGGGTCGGGTTGAGCTCGCAGTCACCCATCGGCTAACAGACGCCAGCCGAACCGTGGTCATCACAGCTAACGCCAGGCATGGCGTAATTTTTCCAGCGCCTGGGCTATCTCATGTTCATCGACCCCGGCAAAGCCCAACACCAGGCCGGCAAGCGGGCCCTGCCCCGGCTCGGCCAGGCAATATTCGCTCAGGGCACTGAGTTCGACGCCAACCGCAGCCGCCTTGTTCAAGAGCTCTCGTTCTCGCGCCAGGCTCGCCAAGGGAACACAGACGTGCAGGCCAGCTTCAATCGGAGGCAGCGCTACCCCTGCTTCGACCGTGGGCCAGTCACGCATCAAGACATCACGCCGCGAACGTGCAGCACGGCGCATTCGTCGGATATGGCGCTGGAAGTGCCCTGCAGCAATAAATTCGGCAAGCACCGCCTGGGTACCAATCTCCGAATGGCGCATACCCAGGGTTCGCAGCTGCGTCAGCGGCTCGACCAGCGCGGGCGGTACTACGAGGTAGCCGAGCCTCAACGCCGGAAACAATACCTTGGAAAAGGTACCGACATAGAGCACACGACCCTGCCGATCCAGCGACGCCAAAGTCGCCAATGGCGTACCGCTGTAGCGGTACTCGCCGTCGTAGTCGTCCTCGATGATCCAGGCCTGCGTGCGCTCTGCCCACTCAAGCAGCTCCAGGCGCCGGGCCAACGAGAGGGTCACGCCGCTGGGGTACTGGTGCGAAGGTGTGACATAGGCCAATCGGCAATCATGCAACGCCGCGAGCTGTCGCGTATCCAGGCCATCTCTATCGACAGCAACACCACGCAGCCGCGCCCCAGCGACCGCAAAGGTCTGGGCAGCCGCGCGATAGCACGGGTTCTCCAGCGCCACGCTGTCGCCTGGCTGCAATAACAATTGAGTGCAAAGGCTGATGGCCTGCTGCGCACCACTGGTGACCACGATCTGCTCGGGTGTGCAGCGCAGGCCACGACCGTTACGCAGATAGGCCGCGATCATCTCTCGCAAACGACGATCACCTGCAGCCTCGCCGTAACCGAGCTGCTCCAGCGGCGGGGCGCGCCAGAACTGCGCCTGCAAACGAGACCAGACATCGAAGGGAAACAAGTCGAGCGCCGGCAGGCCCAGGCGAAACGCGCGGGGCGGCCCCTCGCGTGGCGCACCGGGACCGTAGGCTTGTAGCCGAGCCTGCAAGGCGTGGGGAATCTGAACCTCTAGCGCGGACGGCATCGCTGCAGGCATCCCGCCGCCCAGTTCAGCTACATAAGTACCGTCGCCTGTACGGCCTTCGATGTAACCCTCGGCGTAAAGCTGGTCGTAGGCACGCACCACGGTATTACGCGACACGCCGAGCGTTTCGGCCAGCTCACGACTGGCCGGCAGTCGCATCCGGCAGGCCATGCGGCCGTCGAGGATGCGCTCACGTAGGGCCTGGTACAGCTGGCGGGCCAACCCCTGGTGTGGGTCGAGCTTGAATCCAGCGGGATCGAGGGGCAACGACGGCTTGGTGGTCACTTTGATGGCCTGAACAGCAGCGATGTAACAGCCTAAATTGGCCCCTTCAAAAAGGCTATAAATGGATCTTACACAGGACCATTTCGCGGCATAGCATCGCGGTATTCATCCAGAGAATCTCGCCATGTATAGCCCTGCCACCTTCCGTATCGATGACCTAGCCGAGCTGCATGGATTTATCGAAGAGTCGCCACTGGCTGTTGTAGTGACTGCTGGCGAACAGGGGCTGCTTGCCAGTCACTTGCCGCTGTTGCTGGAGCAGCACCGTGGGAACCGTGGCACGCTGCATGGTCATTTCGCCAGAGCCAACCCGCAATGGCGCGAGCTGGCTAATGGCGCCGAGGTGCTGGTCGTGTTCACAGGCCCCTCTGCATACGTCAGCCCTGGCTATTACCCGAGCAAGGCGCGCGACCCTAAAGTCGTACCAACCTGGAACTACACGGCCGTGCATGTCCGCGGTCGCGCCGAGGTCTTCGACGACCCGGCGCGCCTGATCGAGCTGGTCCGCGCCCAGAGCGAGCATCACGAACGCAACCAGCCAAAACCCTGGTCGCTGGACGACGCACCCGCCGACTATCTGAGCGGCATGCTTCGAGCAGTTGTCGGCTTTTCCCTGCCGATCGAACGCATCGAAGGCAAATGGACGCTGAGCCAGAACCAGACCGCGGAAAACCGCAGCGGCGTGAGGGATGCTCTGGCATCCAACCCGGCCGTCAGCGACCACGAAGTGGCGCGCCTGATGAACACCCTGTCCTGAAACTTATCGTCGGATTTGCACCAATGCCGAATCTGGAACTGCGCCCCGTCACCCAGGCCGACTACAGCGCCTGGCTGTCACTCTGGCAGAGCTACCAACGCTTCTATGAAACCGAAATCGCAGCGCAGATCAGCCAGGTCACCTGGCAACGCTTTCTAGATCCTGACGAGCCCATGCACGCCGCCCTGGCGTGGCGCGGCACGCAGGCCGTTGGGCTCGTGCATTTTATCTATCACCGCTCATGCTGGACGACGGCTGATTATTGCTACCTGCAGGACCTGTTCGTCGATGATGCACTTCGTCGTACAGGCGTCGGTCGCGCACTGATCGAACACGTCTATACCGCGGCGCATGTAGCTGGCGCCTCGCGGGTGCACTGGCTGACCCAGGAACACAACGCGACGGCCATGCAGCTTTACGAGCGGGTCGCTGAGCGGTCGGGCTTCGTTCAGTACCGCCGCATGCTCTAGCCGACATTGCCAGACGTCTTCCTGGCACAGGCGTCAGACATCATTACGATCGGTAATCGGACGACGGCTATTCGCCCCCTTGCGATGGGCTCAGGTATATTGCCGCCCGCTTCACGGGGCACGGCCTGTGCCTCGGGCATCACGACAAGGAAAGAAAAAGAATGAAACTCAAACGTGCAGCGGGCCTGCTGGCGCTCTCGATCGCAGTGAGCGGCTGCTCTACCGCGACGTACTTCAAGCTGCCCGAGAACAGCAAAGTCTCGGTCTATGAGCGGCCGCAGCAATATTCGCAAGGGCTGGTCAAGACACGCCCGTTCTTCTGGACAGCAGCCGGCGGTATCCCCTACAAGCTGAGCAGCGACGACGGCGAACTGTTGCAGCAGGGTAAGTTGCGTGCGCGCTTCCGTGTCGCGTCTATCTTCTGGCCGCCGGGCGGCATCATCTACTGGCCGATGGGCTTCGGTCAGCGCTGCTATGACCTGACCGGTGCCGAGCCCCTCACCTGCACTCAGGGCGACCTGAAGGATCTTCGCAGTCAGCGCCGTCTGGATCGTTAGGATCCATCGGCACATCGCCTCGACTTGCGCCGAGGCGATAGAAGACCCGGACATTCAGTGCCATGCCGGGCTTATGCGGCATGGCATCCGGTCAAAATTTTTCAGGCCGCAACACTTCAACCTCAGCCAGATAGCTGACCATGGCGAAGTTATCGTAGTAGCGAACCTGCAGGTGCTCGGCGATGCGCTCGGCGAGTTCGCGGTTGCAGATGACTTCCAGCCGTATATTGCTTTCGGTGTCCCATTCGGCGCTGCGCACGCCGCGGCTGCCTCGTCCGCGCGCTTCGGACAGGGTCCAGCCCGGTGCGCCGAGGTGGTCGAGATCGGCCACCAGTTTTTTTTCCAGTGCTGCTTCGCAGATAACGGTAAGCAGCGTTCGGGTCGCGGTCGTCATGTCAAAGTCCCCAGGCGATCAAGGTTTCGGCCAGCGCGAGATACAGCGGAATACCAATCAGGATGTTGAACGGAAAGGTAATCCCCAACGACGCCGTCAACGACAGCGAGGGATTGGCTTCGGGCAATGCCAGGCGCATGGCAGCCGGCACGGCGATATAGGAAGCGCTGGCAGCCAGCGTAGCGAGCATCGCAGTGCCGCCGAGCGACAGGCCCATCAGCCGCGCCAGCAACGCACCGATCACCGCGCCAATCAGCGGCATGCCCAGACCGAACACCGCCAGACGCAGGCCATAGCGCTTCAATGAGCCCATCTGGCCGGAGGCGATAAGCCCCATCTCCAACAGAAAAAGCGCCAGCACCGGCTTGAACATGCTGGTGTAGAACGGTTCAAGCGGCTTGATGCCTTCCTTGCCCGCGATGGCACCAATGATCAAACCGCCCAATAACAGCATGATGCTCTTGCCCAGGAAGATCTCGCGCCCCAGCTCCTTCCAATGGGTATCGCGGCTGATGCCCTTGGCGAGGATGATGCCGATGAGAATCGCCGGGATTTCAAGAATAGCCACGAACAGCGGCATGTAGCTCTCAAACGCAATTTTGTTGGCCAGCAGAAAGGCCACCACCACGGCGAAGGTACCGGCACTGACCGACCCGTAGTGCGCCGCGACGCTGGCTGAGTCGACGCGAGAAAAGCCCAGCAGGCGCAGCAACGGAAACGCCAGCAGCGGCAGCATACAGCCAAGCAGCAGGACCAACGCCGACTGGCCCAGCAATGCCGCACTGGCCTGCTCGGCCAGCTCGACGCCGCCGTGCAGACCGATGGCCAGTAGCAGCAGGATGGACAGCGTTTCGTACAACGCCGGTGGCAGTTTCAACTCACTCTTCACCAACCCGGCAAACAGGCCGAACAGGAAGAACAGCACTACTGGGTCGAGCCCCATCGATACCTCCCGGATGCGTTAAACAGGCAAAAAAAGGGAGCCTTTCGGCTCCCTGGTGACAATTGCTTAAGCCTCGATCTCGATCAAAAGATCGCCTGGGGTAACCCGATCACCCTTGGCCACGTGCACCGCTTTCACCTTACCTGCAATCGGAGCCTGAATCTCGGTTTCCATCTTCATCGCTTCGCTGATCAGCACGGCCTGGCCTGCATTGACCGTGTCGCCTTCCTTGACCAGCACATCCACGACGTTGCCCGGCATGCTGGTGCTGACGTCGCCTGGGCCATTGGCCTGCTTGCGCTGCCCGCCGCTGCCACCACCGACGAAATTGTTCAGGGGCTCGAAGACGACCTCTTCCGGCATACCGTCGATGGACAGGAAGAAGTGCCGCTTGCCTTCGCCCTTGACGCCGACACCGGTGATGTCGACCCGATAGGTCTCGCCGTGCACATCGATCACGAATTCGGTCGGTACACCTTCGCCGCCAGCGGCGCTCACCGCGTTGCCGTCGGGGATCGGCAGCAGCACCTCGGGTTGCAAGGTGCCGGCCTCGCGCTCCTCGAGGAATTTGCGGCCGATATCCGGGAACATGGCGTAGGTCAGCACATCCTCTTCGCTATGGGCCAGCGCGCCGATCTCCTGGCGCAGCTTGTCCAGTTCCGGCTTGATCAGATCGGCCGGGCGGACCTCGATGATTTCCTCGCCGCCGATGGCCTGGCGTTGCAGCTTGGCATCGATAGTGCCGGGCGCCTTGCCGTAGCGGCCCTGCAAATACAGCTTCACTTCATTGGTGATGGTCTTGTAGCGCTCACCGGCGAGCACGTTAAAGAACGCCTGGGTGCCGACGATCTGCGAGGTCGGGGTCACCAGCGGCGGGTAGCCCAGGTCCTTGCGCACGCGCGGGATCTCCGCGAGCACTTCATCCATGCGGTTGAGCGCGCCCTGCTCCTTGAGCTGGTTGGCCAGGTTGGAAATCATCCCTCCCGGCACCTGGTTGATTTGCACCCGGGTATCGACGCCGGTGAAGTCGCTTTCGAACTGGTGGTACTTCTTGCGCACCGCATAGAAGTACAGACCGATCTCCTGAATCAGCTCCAGGTCCAGGCCGGTGTCGTACGGCGTGCCACGCAGGGCGGCGACCATCGACTCGGTGCCCGGATGGCTGGTGCCCCAGGCCATGGAGGAGATCGCCGTGTCGATGTGGTCAGCACCGTTCTCGATGGCTTTCAGCTGACACATGCTGGCTACGCCGGCGGTGTCGTGCGAGTGGATGAACACCGGCAGGTCGATCTCGGCTTTTAGAGCGCGGACCAGATCGCCGGTGGCGAAAGGGGTCAGCAGACCGGCCATGTCCTTGATCGCAATGGAGTCCACACCCATGTCGCGCATCGCCCGGCCCTGCTCGACGAACAGCTCGACGGTGTGCACCGGGCTGGTGGTATAGGCGATGGTGCCCTGGGCATGCTTGCCGGTTTTCTTCACGGCCCGGATGGCGGTTTCGAGGTTACGCACGTCGTTCATCGCGTCGAAGATGCGGAACACATCGATGCCGTTTTCCGCCGCCTTGGCACAGAAGGCCTCGACCACATCGTCGGCGTAGTGCCGGTAGCCGAGCAAGTTCTGCCCACGCAGCAGCATTTGCAGGCGGGTGTTGGGCAGCGCCGCCTTGAGCTGGCGCAGGCGCTCCCAGGGGTCTTCCTTGAGGAAACGCACGCAGGCGTCGAACGTCGCGCCGCCCCAGACTTCCAGAGACCAGTAGCCGACGCGGTCGAGCTTGTCGCAGATCGGCAGCATGTCTTCGGTGCGCATGCGGGTGGCGATCAGCGACTGGTGGGCGTCACGCAGGATGGTGTCAGTAACGGTGATTTTCTTTTGAGCAGTCATGATTCGTTCCTCACAGGCCTGCGTGGGCGGCGATGGCGGCAGCGATGGCCAGGGCCAGTTCGCCCGGCTTACGTTTGATCGAGTAGTTCAGCAGTTCCGGATGGTTATCGACGAAGCTGGTATTGAACTGCCCGCTGCGGAAATCCGGATTTTCGAGAATCTTCTGGTAGTAGCTGGCCGTGGTCTTCACGCCCTGTACGCGCATGTCGTCCAGCGCCCGCGAGCCACGCGCCAGCGCTTCTTCCCAGGTCAGCGCCCAGACGATCAGCTTCAGGCACATGGAGTCGTAGTACGGCGGAATGGTGTAACCGGTGTAGATCGCCGTGTCGGTGCGCACGCCCGGCCCGCCGGGCGCGTAGTAACGGGTGATCTTGCCGAAGCAGGGCAGGAAGTTGTTGCGCGGCTCTTCGGCGTTGATGCGGAACTGCAGGGCGAAGCCGCGATACTGAATGTCTTCCTGCTTGACCGAGAGCGGCAGGCCGGAGGCGATGCGGATCTGCTCACGGACGATGTCGATGCCGGTGATTTCCTCGGTGATGGTGTGTTCCACCTGCACGCGGGTGTTCATCTCCATGAAGTAAACCTCGCCATCGGCGAGCAGGAACTCCACGGTGCCGGCATTCTCGTAACCGACGGCCTTGGCCGCGCGCACGGCCAGATCGCCGATGTAGGCGCGCTGTTCGGGGGTCAGCTGCGGGCTGGGCGCGATCTCGATGAGCTTCTGGTTGCGGCGCTGGATCGAGCAGTCGCGCTCGAACAGGTGCACGGTATTGCCGAACGAGTCGGCAAGAATCTGCGCCTCGATGTGCTTGGGCTCGACGATGCACTTTTCGAGGAACACATCGGCGGAACCGAAGGCCTTCGTCGCCTCGGAGATCACCCGTGGATAGGCCTGGGCCAACTCGTCCCGCGAGTTGCAGCGACGAATTCCGCGGCCGCCACCACCGGAGGTCGCCTTGAGCATGACCGGATAGCCGATGCGCTCGGCCTCCACCAAGGCTTCGTCGACATCCGCAACGTTGCCTTCGGTGCCCGGCGTGACCGGCACACCGGCCTTGATCATGCTGCGCCGCGCCTCGGTCTTGTCGCCCATGCGGCGAATCACTTCGGCGCTCGGGCCGACAAAGCGGATACCACGCTCGGCGCAGATTTCCGCCAGTTCGGCGTTCTCGGACAGAAACCCATAGCCGGGATGCAGGGCATCACAGCCCGTTTCTACCGCCAGGTTCACCAGCTTGCGCGGGTTGAGGTAACCGGCAAGTGGGTCGTCGCCAATGAAATGAGCCTCGTCAGCGCGTTTGACATGCAGGGCATGGCGGTCGGGCTCGGCGAACACCGCCACCGAGCGCACGCCCATTTCGGCACAGGCCCGCACGATGCGGACGGCAATTTCACCGCGGTTAGCGATCAGCAGCTTCTTGATCACGCTGTCATTCCCTCGGTCGATGAGCAGAAGGCCGCCGGGTGGGGCCACGTCACGCCTGCACATCGTGCAGGCCTATAAACCCTACGCCTGCCGGTACGATTACTGAAAATGAATAATAGTTTGACCTTGGATAAGTAATTACTTATACGTCCAGCCAGGGCTGGGATAGGAAGGCTTGAACGGCTCTTTCATTTAAGACAGATGCAGCAGATCACAGACAAGAGCGGCGGCAGCGATGCGAAAAAGCATGATGCGGATAACCTTGCGCCAGCTGCAGGTGTTCCGGGCGGTATGTGAAAGTCGCTCTTACAGCCGAGCGGCAGAAGAGATGGCGCTGACCCAGCCAGCGGTGAGCTTGCAGATTCGCCAACTCGAGGAGCTGATCGGTCAGCCCCTGTTCGAGTATCTGGGCAAAAAACTCTATCTGACGGCAGCAGCCGAAGCGCTCCAGCGCGCCAGTACCGACATCTTTGGGCGTCTGGACAGCCTGGACATGCAGCTGTCCGACATGCAGGGCTCGCTACAGGGCCAGCTGAATCTCGCGGTCGAGTCGAGCGCCAAATACATCACGCCGCACCTGTTTGCCGCCTTCAAACGAAAGCATCCGGAGGTCAGCCTGGAGCTGGTCGTGGTCAACCACGCGCAGGCGGTCAAGCGCCTGTCGATCAGCCGTGACGACCTGCTGATCATGTCGCAGGTGCCGACCGACATGGACCTTGAATTCTTGCCGTTCCTGAACAACCCGATCGTGGCGGTTGCACCGACGGATCATCCGTTGAGCCAGGCAGACACGCTGACGCTGCAGGACCTGACCGCCTATCCGCTGCTGATCCGAGAGCCCGGCTCAGGCACCCGCAAGGCGGGTGAGGATTACCTGCGCCAAAAGCGTGCGCATTTTGCTCAGACCATTCAGGTGGCGTCGCTGGATGCCCTGCGTGAAAGCGTCGTGGCGGGGCTCGGCGTGGCGCTGATGCCACGCCATGCAGCTCACCTGGAACTGACTCATGGCCTGTTGCGAGAGCTGCCGGTCCAGGAGCTCCCGCTGTACCGCAGCTGGTGTGTGGTGCATCCGCGGGGTAAGCGGCTGAGCCCGGTGGCTCAGGCGTTCTTCTCGTTTATCCGTGAAGAGCGTGCCCAGATCAGTGCCCTGGCTGCGCGCTTTGATGGCGCACAGGCAAACCCTCAAGCAGCGGGCTGACCATCAATAGATCAGGAAACTCCACCAGTTGTGCGTGCAGCTGGCGCTGCTCGTCGTAGCTTTCAATGGCGCGGCGGAAGTGCATGCGGCGCTCGTCCTGTAGTTTGCGGCGGGCACGGGCATCGAGGTTGACGTAGGCTTCACGGTGCTGGGACATGCGCGGTCTCCGGAACGGGTGTCGGGAGAGCCCAGCATCTGAGGCCTGGGTGACGCTATGAGGTCAAACAGATGACGGAGCGATGAACACCGCTCCAGCGGTCGTCGGTACCGTCAGTCGTCGTGGTGCTTTGTTGACTTGGGCGACAGCCGAAGGCTGCGCAAGCTGCGCTTGACGCTCTTAAGGTGGTTGACCAGGCTCGGTCCTCGGGCCATGGCGACGCCCATGGCCAGCACATCAATCACCACCAGATGGGCGATCCGCGAGGTCAGCGGGGTGTAGATCTCAGTGTCTTCCTGAACGTCGATGGCCAGGTTGATCGTGGCCAGCTCGGCTAGCGGGGTCTGGCTCGGGCACAGAGTGATCAGCGTGGCGCCGGACTCGCGCACCACGTTGGCGGTAATCAACAGATCCTTGGAGCGCCCAGACTGGGAGATACAGATCGCCACGTCGGTGGGTTTCAGCGTCACCGCCGACATCGCCTGCATGTGCGGATCGGAATAAGCCGCCGCGCTGAGCAGCAGGCGGAAGAACTTGTGCTGGGCATCGGTGGCCACTGCGCCGGACGCGCCGAAGCCGTAGAACTCCACTCGTTCAGCCTTCGCCATCGCCGCAACGGCGCGCTCCAGCGCATCGGAGTCAAGCTTCTCGCGCACTTCCATCAAGGTATGCAGAGTGGTGTCGAAAATCTTCAGCGCGAAGTCGGTGACCGAATCGTTCTCACTGATGGCGAACTGGCCAAAGCTGGCGCCCGCTGCGAGACTCTGCGCCAGCTTCAACTTGAGATCCTGAAAGCCCAGGCAACCGATGGCGCGGCAGAACCTCACGATGGTGGGCTCGCTGACCCCGACCGTATGGGCCAGATCGGCCATTGAGCTGTGCATCACGGCAGCCGGATCGAGGAGCACATGGTCGGCCACCTTGAGCTCCGACTTACGTAACGAACTTCTCGATTGGGCAATGTGTTGCAGCAGGTTCACGTGGGGGACTCGCTATGATCAAAACTCGGCAAGAATGGTCGAACGCTGCGGGTGTGCTCGCATCCGTCCAGCCGGCTGGGTTGTAGTGGGCTTGTAGTTATACTACAAGCTTCGCAGTATCGCCCACCTATCGAGTCTGTCCACCTTCTAGGAGTGACGCTGTGTCCATTTCCTGCGACATGCTGGTATTTGGCGGTACCGGCGACCTGGCGCTACACAAACTCATCCCTGCGCTGTATTACCTGCATCGCGAGCATCGGCTGCATGCTGATGTCCGCATCCTGGCGATCGCCCGTCAGGACATCGACCGCAATGCCTACCTGGCGCTGGCCGAGCGTCACCTCCGAGCGCAAATTGCGCGCACGGACTTCGAGGCTGAGATATGGAAAGCGTTCAGCCAACGCCTCGACTACTTCCCCATGGACGCCACTCAACGGGGCGAATACATCCGCCTCGCGCACCACCTTGGAGAGGCCGAAGGTCGCGTACGGGTGCATTACCTGGCGACCGCGCCCAACCTGTTCGAGCCGATTGCCTCGAACCTCGAAAGCGCGGGGCTTGCCGGAGAAGACGCGCGCATCGTCCTGGAGAAGCCCATCGGCCATTCCCTCGAATCAGCCCTTGAGATCAACGAGGCCATCGGTAACGTCTTCCCGGAGTCGAGGATCTATCGGATCGATCACTACCTGGGCAAGGAAACCGTGCAGAACCTCATGGCGCTGCGCTTTGCCAATGCGCTGTTCGAGCCGATCTGGCGCAGCGGCCATATCGATCATGTGCAGATCACCGTCGCCGAGACGCTCGGCGTGGAGGAGCGCGGTAGCTACTACGACCATGCCGGCGCCATGCGCGACATGCTGCAGAATCACCTGCTGCAGCTGCTCTGCCTGGTGGCGATGGAAGCCCCGGTGCGCTTCGACGCCAAGTCGATACGCGGCGAGAAGGTGAAAATTCTCGAAGCGCTCAAGCCCATCACAGGCAATGACGTGCAAGACAAGACCGTACGGGGCCAATACGCAGGTGGGCGCATCGGCGGTCATGACGTCCAGGCCTACTATTTCGAGAAAGACGTCGACAACGACAGCGACACCGAAACCTTCGTCGCTGTGAAAGCGGAGATCGACAACTGGCGCTGGGCAGGCGTGCCTTTCTACCTTCGCACCGGCAAACGCATGGCGAAAAAGCGCTCGGAGATCATCATCACTTTCAAACAGGTGCCCCACATGCTCTTCACCAAGGGCGAGGTCAACCGCCTGGTGATTCGCCTGCAGCCCGAGGAGAGCATCAGCCTGCAGCTGATGGCCAAGGCACCGGGCAAAGGGATGCAGCTGGAGCCCGTGGAGCTCGACCTGAACCTGGCGCACGCATTCAGCAGCACGCGTCGCTGGGAGGCCTACGAGCGGCTGTTGCTGGACGTGATCGAAGGCGACTCGACCCTGTTCATGCGCCGTGATGAAGTGGAAGCGGCTTGGAACTGGGTCGACCCGATCCTTTGCGGCTGGCAGAGCCATTACCGCAAACCCAGACCTTATCCGGCCGGAACCGACGGTCCTGAGCAAGCACACCAACTGATCGAGCATCAAGGACGCCAATGGTGGCGCTGAGCCAGCCGAACGACTCAGCGGTCACAGCACCGGCACGAGTTGCAGCACCCGAGCTAGAGCTGTTCTGCGCGAGTAGCTGCAACTAACGCATAGGCGTCTCACAACTACCGTATGAACTTCTCAGTCTCGGCATATTGTTGAGCTGAAAGAAAAATTAACCAAATGCGATGAAGTCGCCATCTCCGCGAAGCGGATCGCCGATATCCAGCCCCGATATCGGCGATTGAACTTGCCACGACAACCTCGATAATTCAGCCCTTGATCTAGGCGGAACTTCGGCGAGTTCCAACCTCGTTACCCCGCCCGTTATCCACATCGCACCCGGCCTCGCATAAACCCGCGAAAAGCCCCGTTTCACGGGAGCTCAGCCCTGTTTACTGCAGGCCTTGAGGCGCTCTTGCGACGCAACTGAATCAAGTAGCGCAACTACCCCAGCGGAGACGTTTGATTTGACGCTGATATTCGCCGATATATCCGCGCCCAGCCGGCGGGGAACATGGCGACCGGCGAGCAAGTTCAACTTTCGCGATAAACGGTGAACTTCGGAGATATCAGCGGCGAATCAATGCCCATGATCGGCGACTTGGGTTGAGATTAATTTTTCGATGTGTTTATTCTAGAAAAGGATTTCAATCAGCAACCCCAAAGGTCTTGTTTTGAGTATTCCTACCGTAACGCTCCGTCGCCCAACCGACGGCGACGGTTATCCCCTTCATGAGCTGGTAGCACGCTGCCAACCTCTGGACACCAATTCGGCGTACTGCAACCTTCTGCAATGCTCCGATTTCGCCGACACCTCCATTGCCGCCACAAACGCGGATGGCCAATTGGTAGGTTTCATTTCCGGTTACTGCCCCCCTGCTCGCCCAGACACCTTGTTCGTCTGGCAAGTCGCCGTCGACGCTTCGATGCGCGGCCAGGGTCTGGCGCTGCGCATGCTGATGGCATTGATCGCACGGGTCGCCAGAGAGCAGGGCGTCGCTAACCTGGAAACCACCATCTCGCCGGACAACGGGGCATCCCAGGCGCTGTTCAAAAAGGCCTTCGCCAAACTTGGCGTCGACTACAGCACCCGCACCTTGTTCTCCCGCGCCGAACATTTTGCCGGCAAGCACGAAGACGAAGTGCTCTACCGCGCCGGCCCGTTCGCCGCACCCAATTCAGAAGAAGAACTAGAGGAAAACGCATGAAAACTTTCGAACTGCACGAATCTGGCGTTCGCAGCTACTGCCGCTCCTTTCCAGTGGTCTTCAAGCAGGCCCGTGGCGCTGAACTCACTACCCGCGAAGGCAAGACGTACATCGACTTCCTCGCCGGTGCCGGCACGCTGAACTACGGCCACAACCATCCAGTGCTCAAGCAGGCGCTGCTTGATTACATCGAGGCCGACGGCATCACGCACGGCCTGGACATGTACTCCGAAGCGAAGGAGACCTTTCTCTCCACCTTCGATCGCCTGATCCTCAAGCCGCGCAACATGGACTACGTCATGCAGTTCACTGGCCCGACCGGCACCAACGCGGTAGAAGCCGCGCTGAAGCTGGCGCGCAAGGTGACCGGCCGCAACAACATCATCAGCTTCACCAACGGCTTCCATGGCTGCAGCATCGGCGCGCTCGCTGCGACCGGCAACAAGCATCACCGTGGTGCCGCCGGGGTTCCGCTGACCGACGTTAGCCGTATGCCCTACGCCAACTACTTCGGCGACAAGGTCAACACCATCGCGATGATGGACAAGTTGCTGACCGACCCATCCAGCGGTGTCGACAAGCCGGCTGCGGTGATCGTTGAAGTGGTCCAGGGCGAAGGCGGTCTGAACGCTGCCTCCGCCGAGTGGGTCCGCAAGCTCGAGAAGCTGTGCCGCAAGCACGAGATGCTGCTGATCATTGACGACATCCAGGCTGGCTGTGGCCGGACTGGCACCTTCTTCAGCTTTGAAGAGATGGGCATCAAGCCGGACATGATTACCCTGTCCAAGTCGCTGTCAGGCTATGGCCTGCCATTCGCCATGGTGCTGCTGCGCAAGGAACTGGACCAGTGGAAGCCGGGCGAGCACAACGGCACCTTCCGTGGTAACAACCACGCGTTCGTCACCGCTGCCGCCGCCATCGAACACTTCTGGAAAGACGACGAGTTCGCCAACAGCGTCAAGGCGAAGGGCAAGCGCATCGCCGACGGCATGAACAAGATCGTCCGCCGCTACGGCCCTGACTCTTTGTTCGTCAAAGGCCGCGGCATGATGATCGGCATCAGCTGCCCGGACGGCGACACCGCCGCCGCCATCTGCCGTCACGCCTTCGAAAACGGCCTGGTCGTTGAAACCAGCGGCGCTCACAGCGAAGTGGTCAAGTGTCTCTGCCCGCTGATCATCAGCGAAGAACAGATCGACAAGGCCATGAGCATTCTGGACAAGGCGTTCGCCGCCGTGATGTCCGATCAAGCCGCCACTCAGGCCTCTTAAGGAGAATCAGATGATCGTACGTACCCTGGCCGAATGCGAGCAGTCCAACCGCAAGATCAAGACCGACACTTGGGACAGCACCCGGATGCTGCTCAAGGACGACAAGATGGGCTTCTCGTTTCACATCACCACCATCTACGCCAACACCGAAACGCACATCCACTACCAGAACCATCTGGAGTCGGTGTACTGCATGAGCGGCAACGGTGAGATCGAAACCATCGCAGACGGCAAGATCTACAAGATTGAGGCCGGCACGCTGTACATCCTCGATAAGCACGACGAGCACCTGCTCCGTGGCGGCAGCGAGGACATGAAGATGGCCTGCGTGTTCAACCCGCCGCTCAACGGCAAAGAAGTGCATGACGAAAGCGGTGTGTATCCGCTTGAAGCCGAAACCGTAGTCTGATGCGACTCCGCAGGGCGGCTGCACCCCGCCCTGCGACACCCGATTCAAGGAGAGTTTAAAGTGAACCCCGTGCAAGCCGACCTGTACCCTTCGCGCCAGCACGACGAACCCAGCTGGCAAGAGCGTCTGGACCCGGTCGTCTACCGCAATGACCTGGCTAACGCCCCAATTCCTCCGGACCAGATCGAACGCTTCGAGCGTGACGGTTACTTGGTCATCCCCAATCTGTTCAGCGCCGAGGAAGTCGCGGTATTCCGCGAAGAGCTCGACCGCATGCGCCAGGATCCGGCCGTTGCCGAATCCGGCAAGACCATCAAGGAACCCGACAGCGGCGCGATCCGCTCGGTGTTTGCCATCCACGCCGATAACCCGCTGTTCGCCCGTGTCGCCTGTGACGAGCGCATTGCTGCTATCGCCAGCTTCATACTCGGCGGTGACATCTATGTGCACCAGTCGCGGATGAACTTCAAACCCGGTTTTACCGGCAAGGAGTTCTACTGGCACTCGGATTTCGAAACCTGGCATGTCGAAGACGGCCTGCCGCGCATGCGCACCCTGAGTTGCTCGATCCTGCTGACCGACAACGAAGCTCACAATGGTCCGTTGATGCTGGTGCCGGGATCGCACAAGCACTACATCCGCTGCGTCGGCGCGACGCCGGACAACCATTACGAGAAGTCGCTGCGCAAGCAGGAGTTCGGCGTACCCGACCATGACAGCCTGACCCGCCTGGCGGACCGTTACGGCATTGACACGGCCACCGGCCCGGCAGGGAGCGTGGTGTTTTTCGACTGCAACACCATGCACGGCTCCAACAGTAACATCACCCCCAGCGCGCGCAGCAATCTGTTCTATGTCTACAACCATGTAGATAATGCCGCGCAGGCCCCGTTCTGCGGCCTCTCGCCACGCCCGGCCTTTGTCGGTGAGCGCGAGAATTTCGAGCCTCTGCAGATCAAGCCACAACAGTATCTCTGACGTATCCATCAGGCCCGCATACCGGGCCTGATCTTTGTTGGCGGCCGAGAGGCGGCCCAGGGATGAAAATTCACCCCCAAGACGGGACGATGAATCGATGCATACCGTAGAAAAGATCGGCGGCACATCCATGAGCCGCTTCGAAGAACTGCTCAACAACATCTTTATTGGCCATCGCACAGGCGACGAGCTCTATCAGCGCGTCTTCGTCGTATCGGCCTACAGCGGCATGACCAATCTGCTGCTGGAACACAAGAAGACCGGAGAACCGGGCGTCTACCAGCGCTTCGCCGATGCCCGCAGTGAGGGCGCCTGGCTTGATGCACTGGAAACCGTGCGCACACGCATGCTCGACAAGAATGCCGAGCTGTTTAGCGCGTTCGAGCTGCGCGCTGCCAACCAGTTCATCAACTCGCGCATCGACGATGCCCGCGAGTGCATGAGCAGCCTGCAACGTCTCTGCGCCTATGGCCACTTCCAGCTCGACGAGCACCTGATGAAGGTGCGCGAGATGCTCGCCTCGCTCGGCGAGGCGCACTCAGCCTTCAACTCGGTGCTGGCGCTCAAGCATCGCGGCATCAACGCGAAGATGGTCGACCTCACCGGCTGGCACCGCGACGCACCGCTGCCCTTCGATGAAATGGTGCGCCACAGTTTCGAAGAGGTGGACCTGTCTCGCGAACTGGTAGTTGCCACCGGCTATACGCATTGCAGCGAAGGCCTGATGAACACCTTCGACCGCGGCTACAGCGAGATCACCTTCGCGCAGATTGCTGCTGCCACCGGCGCCCGCGAGGCGATCATCCACAAGGAATTCCACCTCTCTTCCGCCGACCCGAACCTGGTCGGCGCGGACAAGGTGGTCACTATCGGCCGCACCAACTACGACGTGGCCGACCAGCTGTCGAACCTGGGCATGGAGGCGATCCATCCGCGTGCAGCGAAGACCCTGCGACGCGCCGGCATCGAGCTGCGCATCAAGAATGCCTTCGAACCCGAGCACGCCGGCACCCTCATCAGCCAGGACTACAAGAGCGAGCGGCCTTGCGTCGAGATCATCGCCGGGCGCAAGGACGTCTTTGGCATCGAGGTGTTCGATCAGGACATGCTCGGTGATGTCGGCTACGACATCGAGATCAGCAAGCTGCTCAAGCAGCTGCGCCTCTATGTGGTGAACAAGGACTCCGACGCCAACAGCATCACCTACTACGCCTCGGGCTCGCGCAAGCTGATCAACCGCGCTGCGCGGTTGATCGAAGAAAAGTACCCGGCGGCGGAAGTGACCGTGCACAACGTCGCCATCGTCTCGGCGATCGGCTCTGACCTCAAGGTCAAAGGCATCCTCGCCAAGACCGTGGCGGCACTGGCCGGCGCCGGCATCAGCATCCAGGCGGTGCATCAGTCGATCCGCCAGGTCGAGATGCAGTGTGTGGTCAATGAGGAAGACTACGACGACGCCGTCGCAGCCTTGCACCGCGCGCTGATCGAGCCGGAAAACCACGGTGACGTGATCGCCGCGGCGTAACCACTCCGTAACACCGACCGCCGGATCTGGCTCGCGCTAGCTCCGGCGGTTTGCCGTCTGCCATTCGCTGGCCGATTCGGACAGCTTGCGGCGCCGATACCAGCCGGCGAAGAACACCAGCGCCAGGATCAGCTCGGCCAGGTCGCCGCCGTAGTACATCAGCTGCGCCGCCGCTTCGATCTCAGCCGGTTCAAGACCCGCGTCTCGGGGGAATCCATAGGCATACATCAACTTGCCGAGCACCGCGTGAGCGGCGATAGCGGCGAACAGTACGAGTAACCGCAAACGCATCCCCGGCCGATGAGGCGCCGGATCCGGGCCGGCAATGGACCAGCTGAACAGATAGCCGGCAAGCACGAAGTGCAGATGCAGCCAGATGTGCAGCGAGGGCTCACTGAAGCTCAGCTGAAACAGCGGCGTAAGGTAGAGCAGGTACAGCGCACCGATATCCAGTAGCAACGCAGTGACAGGGTGGCTCAGGCAACGCACCGGCACGGTCGCCGCGAAATCGGTGATGCGCCGTGCGGTGGTTACCGGCACGCTGCGCAGCAACAGGGTGCCCGGCGCCCCTAGCATCAGGGCGATGGGGGCGAACATGCCGAGCAACAGGTGCTGCGCCATGTGCCCACGCAGATCCGAGTGCCCCCACTCGACCATCGGCGGCGAGAAGGCCACCACTAACAACCCGCAGCCCAGGCTGAAACTGACCAACCGCCAGCAATGCCAGACCTTGCGACGCCTGCGCTGTGCACGGACGCCCAGCACATAGGCAAACCACAGCCCTTGCGTCACCAGCACCAGCATGAAGGTTCCGGCGAGGGTCAACAGATGAGCGTCATGACTCACAGGCTGCTCACCCCTCGCTGCTGGACGCTGGCGCCGGCTCTACGCCAGATAAAGAACCCAACCGCCAGCAGCAATACGCCGAAGCCGTTCCAGGCCAGGTCGTAAGGCCAAAGGTTGTCGACGTAGCGCACCTGGTGCAAACGCAGCACCTTGTGATCGACAATGCCGTCGAACAGCTGGAAGCCTCCGGCTCCGAACAACAGCCCCGCCCAGGCGTGCCAGCGCGACACCGTTTGATGACGACTCAGCCGAACGAACAGGTAAAACCCGGCCGCGAGCATCAGCAGCTCAGCCGAGTGCAACAGGCCATCGGACAGGATCGAGATCGCAGGCGTTGAGCGGTCGAAAAAATGGTGCCAGGCGAGGATCTGGTGAAAGACGATCTCATCGATCGCCGCCATCAGACCAATCCCGAGAAAGCTCGTCGCGGTCAGGCTGCCTCTGGCATCGACAGTGTTAGCGCTCAAGATGGCCTCCGGTGGTAACGGGTTGGCCTGCATCGGAACTCGGTGCGCTCGACTCAAGCCCTGTTTAAAAGTGACTGGGGCCCGCCGCAGGAGTTCGCCATCGAATTGACCTGACGGGGCGAAAAGCGCGGGCCAACTCAGTAGAATCCGCACACTTTTTGTCGGTATACAGAGCCACCGCACCATGACCCACCCTCGCACCGAACTGCTGTCGCCCGCCGGCACCCTGAAATCCATGCGCTACGCCTTTGCCTACGGCGCCGACGCGGTCTATGCCGGGCAGCCGCGCTACAGCCTGCGCGTGCGCAACAACGAGTTCGATCACGCCAACCTGCGTCTGGGCATTGATGAAGCGCACGCCCAGGGCAAGCAGTTCTATGTGGTGGTCAACATTGCGCCACACAACGCCAAGCTGCGCACCTTCATCAAGGACCTGGAGCCGGTGGTGGCGATGGGCCCGGATGCGCTGATCATGTCCGATCCAGGCCTGATCATGCTGGTTCGCCAGCATTTCCCCGAGATGACCATTCACCTTTCGGTCCAGGCCAACGCGGTGAACTGGGCCAGCGTCGAGTTCTGGCGCCAGCAGGGGCTGACCCGTGCGATCCTTTCCCGCGAGCTGTCGCTGGAGGAAATCGGCGAGATCCGTGAAAAGGTGCCGGGCATGGAACTGGAGGTCTTCGTCCACGGTGCGCTGTGCATGGCCTACTCAGGACGCTGTCTGCTCTCGGGCTACATCAACAAGCGCGACCCCAATCAGGGCTCCTGCACCAACGCCTGCCGCTGGGAGTACAAGGCTCACGAAGGCAAGGAAGACGAGCTGGGCAACATCGTCCAGCAGTACCAGCCGATTCCGCTCCAGCAGCTTGATCAGGGTCGGAACCAGCCCACACTCGGCGCGGGTGCGCCCACCGATCAGGTATTTCTGCTGGAGGACAGCAGCCGTCCCGGCGAGATGATGGAAGCCTTCGAGGACGAGCACGGCACCTACATCATGAACTCCAAGGACCTACGCGCTGTGCAGCACGTCGAGCGGCTCGTGCAGATGGGCGTGCATTCATTGAAGATCGAAGGCCGGACCAAATCGCACTACTACGTGGCGCGCACCGCACAGGTCTACCGCAAGGCCATTGACGACGCGGTCGCTGGCAGACCCTTTGACAAGTCGCTGATGGACACCCTGGAGTCCCTGGCCCACCGCGGCTATACCGAGGGCTTCCTTCGTCGTCACGTGCATGACGAGTACCAGAACTACGAGCGCGGCTTCTCGCTGTCGGACCGCCAGCAGTTCGTCGGCGAACTGACCGGCGAGCGGCGCAACGGGCTGGCTGAGGTGATCGTCAAGAACCGCTTCGCCGTTGGCGACCGCTTGGAACTGATGACACCTCAGGGCAACCTGAACTTCCGTCTGGACGCGCTGGAGAACAAGCGCGGCGAACGTGCTGAAGTGGCACCCGGCGACGGGCACGTGCTTTACCTGCCAGTCCCGGAAACGGTGGATCTGCGGTA
>TARA_R100000541_G_scaffold340_25_pt1 | contig 20860 bp, 17 predicted proteins | sample TARA_R100000541 | Tara Oceans TARA_R100000541 (sample SAMEA2621416) | marine metagenome | biome: marine biome (ENVO:00000447); feature: surface water layer (ENVO:00002042); material: "saline water (ENVO:00002010), including plankton (ENVO:xxxxxxxx)" | depth 5 m | reverse complement strand
TGTTCGCTGAGAAAGCCCGGCAGCTGCTGACCCAGGACAAGGTTGTGGTGACCTTTGGTTGCTGGACGTCGGTTTCGCGCAAATCCGTGCTGCCGGTCTTTGAAGAGCTCGACGGCCTGCTCTTCTACCCGGTGCAGTACGAGGGCGAGGAAATGTCGCCGAACGTGTTCTACACCGGCGCAGCGCCAAACCAGCAGGCCATTCCGGCCGTCGAGTACCTGATGAGCGAAGACGGCGGCAGCGCCGAGCGCTTTTTCCTGCTCGGCACCGACTACGTCTACCCGCGCACCACCAACAAGATCCTGCGCGCCTTCCTGATCAGCAAGGGCGTACCGGAATCGAACATCGAAGAGGTCTACACCCCCTTCGGCCACAGCGATTACCAGACCATCGTTGCCGACATCAAGAAGTTCTCCGCGGGCGGCAAAACCGCCGTCGTCTCGACCATCAACGGCGACTCCAACGTGCCGTTCTACAAGGAATTGGCCAACCAGGGCCTGGAAGCAACCGACGTGCCGGTCGTGGCCTTCTCCGTCGGTGAAGAAGAACTGCGCGGCATCGACACCAAGCCGCTGGTCGGCCACCTGGCCGCCTGGAACTACTTCCAGTCGGTTGAAAACCCGGTCAACGACAAGTTCGTGAGCCAATGGAAGGCCTACGCCAAGGAAAAAGGCCTGCCAGGCGCTGACAAAGCAGTGACCAACGATCCGATGGAAGCCACCTACGTCGGCATCCACATGTGGGCGCAGGCGGTCGAGAAGGCAGGGACTACCGACGTCAAGCCCGTGGTCAAGGCGCTGGCCGGCCAGACCTTCGAAGCACCTAGCGGCTACACCCTGACGATGGACGAGAAAAACCACCACCTGCACAAGCCGGTGATGATCGGCGAAGTCCAGGACGACGGTCAGTTCTCGGTGGTCTGGGAAACCGAAAGTCCGGTCCGCGCCCAGCCGTGGAGCCCGTACATTCCGGGCAACGACAAGAAGCCGGATCACCCGGTGAAGTCGAACTGAGGATGGCCTTCGTGGTGGATGGATGAAGCGCAGACTACGCGTCCCGATCCACCCTACGTCAGCTCGACTCCGCAGGTGGATGCCCTCTGGGCATCCACCTCGATCGTCGCCAGCTCCATCAAGAGAGCCCGCGGCACCCCTTGGGGAATGCACAGATGAACACTGCCCTGTACCGAATATTTCTGCTGCTCTTGCTCGCTCTGCCCTGGGCAGCCCACGCTGGAGACGCAGCCGACTACGCCAAGGCGAGCTCGTCCAAGCAGGCCAAGCTCCTTGAAGAATGGGCCATCGCGCCGGTCCCCGAGCGCCTGGCATTGATCGAAGCGCTGCGTGCCAATCGCGTCGTTATCGACAAGAACAAGACCCCTTTCCTTAACGACGGCGACACATATCGTGCCTTCGAAGGCGACGCCGAACCCGTCGGCACGCCGAAGAAACTGCGCTTGAACAACCGTTTACGCGGCTTGCTCAACACCGCGCTGGCCAGCCATCGGTTGTTCTCAGACGACCCAGCAGACCGTCTCAGCGCCGCCAAGCGCCTGCAGCGCAGTGGTCAACCGGAGCAGCTTCCACTCCTGCAACAGCGTCTCGAAGCGGAAGACGACCCGGCCGTACGCGAAGCCCTTACCCTGACGCTGGCCAACCTGCAACTAAGCGCAGAAGACCCCGCCGTGCGCCTGGCAGCCGTACGCCTGCTCGGCGAAACCGGCGCGCCGCTGGCCCGTGTCCGTCTGGAAAACCTGCTGGCCGATGAGACGGAAACCGACGCCACCGTACGCAAGGCCGCTGAAACCAGCCTCGCCCAGGTCAAACGCAAGTTGCTGATTGGCGAGCTGCTGGGACAGGCATTCAGCGGTCTTTCGCTGGGCTCGATCCTGCTGCTCGCGGCGCTGGGTCTGGCCATCACCTTCGGCCTGCTGGGCGTGATCAACATGGCCCACGGTGAGATGCTCATGCTCGGCGCCTATACCACCTACATGGTGCAAGTGCTGATGGCGCGGGTCATGCCGGATGCGTTGGCCTTCTACCCGCTGGTGGCGCTGCCGGTGGCCTTCTTTGTGACCGCCGCCATCGGCATGGCGCTGGAACGCACCGTGATCCGTCATCTCTACGGTCGCCCGCTGGAAACCCTGCTGGCCACCTGGGGCATCAGCCTGATTCTGATCCAGCTGGTGCGCGTAATGTTCGGCGCGCAGAACGTCGAGGTCGCCAACCCTGGCTGGCTATCCGGCGGCCTGCAAGTACTGCCGAATCTGGTGCTGCCCTACAACCGCATGGTGATCATTGGCTTTGCGCTGTTCGTGGTGCTTTTGACCTGGCTGTTGCTAAACAAGACGCGCTTGGGCCTGAACGTGCGAGCCGTGACCCAGAACCGCAACATGGCTGCCTGCTGCGGCGTGCCGACCGGGCGTATCGACATGATGGCCTTCGGATTGGGCTCGGGTATCGCAGGGCTCGGCGGCGTGGCGCTCTCGCAAATCGGCAACGTCGGCCCGGACCTGGGTCAGGGCTACATCATCGACTCCTTCCTCGTTGTGGTGCTCGGCGGCGTTGGTCAACTGGCCGGCAGCATCTTTGCCGCGTTCGGCCTTGGCATCGCCAACAAGATCCTCGAACCGCAGATCGGCGCCGTGCTGGGCAAGATCCTCATCCTGGCGCTGATCATCCTGTTCATCCAGAAGCGCCCGCAGGGGTTGTTCGCGCTGAAAGGGAGGGTGATCGATTGATGTCCTCATCGACTTACCACCTGCATCGCCGTAAGAGCGAGTTTGCTCGCGAACCGCGCTACACGCCGAGCTGCAGAGCGCAGAATTTCCACGGCGTTACGCCACGCCTTGCATGCGTATCGGCTTGCGTGCAGGTACCAACATTTTGTTCGCGAGCAAGCTCGCTCCTACAGGAGAGCTGCGCATGAACCAGCCACTCACCGTCACAGCCGCGCAGAAAGCCGGCCCGACACTCACAGTCGTTGCCCTCGGCTTGGTGCTGGTCATCCTTCTAGCGATGCCGCTGCTGCACCTGCTGCCTGCGGATAGCGCCTTCCATGTCTCGGCCTACACCCTAACGCTGGTGGGCAAGATCCTCTGCTACGCCATCGTCGCCCTGGCGCTGGATCTGGTATGGGGCTACGCCGGCCTGCTGTCCCTCGGCCACGGTCTGTTCTTTGCCCTAGGCGGTTATGCCATGGGCATGTACCTGATGCGTGAAAGCGCAGGCGACGGCTTGCCCGCATTCATGAGCTTTCTCGCCTGGACTGAGCTGCCCTGGTACTGGTACGGCACCTCCAGCTTTCTCTGGGCGATGTGTCTGGTGGTGCTGGCGCCGGGGCTGCTGGCCTTCGTGTTCGGCTTCTTTGCCTTCCGTTCGCGGATCAAAGGCGTGTACTTCTCGATCATGACGCAGGCGCTGACCTTCGCCGGCATGCTGTTGTTCTTCCGTAACGAAACCGGCTTCGGCGGTAACAACGGTTTCACCGGATTCACCCGCATCCTCGGCTTCGACATCACCGCACCAGCCACCCGTGCGGCGTTGTTCTTCGCGACGGTACTGCTGCTGACCGGCAGCCTGCTGCTGGGCTGGCAGCTGGCGCGCAGCAAGTTCGGTCGCGTGCTGACGGCCCTGCGTGATGCGGAGAACCGGCTGATGTTCTGCGGCTACGATCCGCGCGGCTACAAGTTGTTCATCTGGACCCTTTCGGCCGTGCTTTGCGGGTTGGCCGGTGCGCTCTACGTGCCGCAGGTGGGCATCATCAACCCCAGCGAGATGGCGCCGACGCAATCCATCGAAGCCGCCGTCTGGGTTGCCCTTGGCGGGCGCGGCACGCTGATCGGCCCGCTGCTCGGTGCTGGCATCGTCAACGGCATGAAGAGCTGGTTCACCGTGGCCTTCCCCGAATATTGGCTGTTCGCCCTCGGCGCGCTGTTCATCGTCGTCACGCTGTATCTGCCCAAAGGCGTCATCGGCCTCATCAAACGGAGGGGCGAACAATGAAAACCGCACCCGTACCCGAACTGATCGAACCAACAGATGCACTCGGCAGCGGCCGCGACGCCATCGGCCTTGGCCGGGTGAAGACCAAAGGTCTTGATGCCCGTCACGGCACCATCCTCAGCCTCGAAGACATCAACGTCAGCTTCGATGGTTTCAAGGCGCTGACCAATCTCAGCCTCTACATCGGCGTCGGCGAACTGCGATGCATCATTGGTCCCAACGGCGCCGGCAAGACCACCATGATGGATGTCATCACCGGCAAGACCCGACCCGACAGCGGCACTGCATTCTTCGGTGACACCCTCGATCTGACGCGCATGAGCGAGGTGGAAATCGCGCAGTCCGGTATCGGCCGCAAATTCCAGAAGCCCACGGTGTTCGAGGCGCTCAGCGTTTTCGAGAATCTCGAACTGGCGCAGAAGACTGACAAATCGGTGTGGGCCAGCCTGAAAGCCAAGCTCAACGGCGAACAGCGCGACCGCATTGGCGAGGTGCTCGCCACCATTCGCCTGGAAACCTCACGCAATCGCCCAGCCGGTCTACTGTCCCACGGCCAGAAGCAGTTTCTGGAAATCGGCATGCTCTTGATGCAGGACCCACAACTGCTGCTGCTCGACGAACCCGTCGCCGGCATGACCGACGCCGAAACCGAGTTCACCGCCGAGCTGTTCAAGAGCCTGGCGCGCAAGCACTCGCTGATGGTGGTCGAGCACGACATGGGCTTCGTCGACACCATCGCCGATCACGTGACCGTGCTGCACCAGGGCCAGGTGCTGGCCGAAGGCTCGCTACAGACCGTGCAAAACGATGAGCGCGTGATCGAGGTGTATCTGGGGCGGTGACTGATTCGGAGGATGGATGACGCCGTTCTCATCACCCATGACATCCCATGGTGGATGGGTAGAGCGTCATCCACCTTACGCCCGCCGAACGCAGGTGGAAAACGGCGAAGCCTATTCCACGCGCACCCGGTAGGCCTGGCCGGACCCCGGCGTCCGCATCATCGCAACCTAATCGTAGGGTGGATAACGCCAGAGGCTTGTCCACCAAAGTGAAGGAGTCGCACATGCTGCAAGTCCAGCAACTGCATCAGTACTACGGCGGTAGCCACATCCTGCGCGGCTTGTCGTTCGACGCAAATATTGGAGAAGTCACCTGCCTGCTCGGGCGCAACGGCGTCGGCAAGACCACGCTGCTGAAATGCCTGATGGGCCTGATCCCGGCCAAGGAAGGCGCGGTGACCTGGGAAGGCAAGCCGATCACTGGCTTCAAACCGCACCAGCGCGTGCATGCCGGGATTGCCTACGTACCCCAAGGGCGTGAAATCTTTGGTCGGCTGACCGTCGAAGAGAACCTGCTGATGGGCCTGTCCCGCTTCAACGCCAAGGAAGCGAAGGAAGTCCCCGAATTCATCTACGAGCTGTTTCCGGTACTCAAGGAAATGAAGCACCGCCGCGGCGGCGACCTGTCCGGCGGCCAACAGCAACAATTGGCCATCGGCCGCGCGCTGGCGAGCAAGCCGCGCCTCTTGATCCTCGACGAACCCACCGAAGGCATCCAGCCTTCGGTGATCAAGGAAATCGGCGCGGTGATCAAGAAACTCGCCGCGCGCGGCGATATGGCGATTCTGCTGGTGGAACAGTTCTACGACTTCGCCGCCGAGCTCGCCGACCAGTACCTAGTGATGAGCCGCGGCGAGATCATCCAGCAAGGCCGCGGCGAAACCATGGAGGCCGAGGGCGTGCGGGGACTGGTAGCGATATAGCGCTCAAGCCGTTCTGATTCGGCAGCCACCCGCTGGCGGAGTTCTGGCTTTCTGGCCGCACTCAAACAGCGGCGAGCCTATCCGCCGTATTCGCCTATCAACATCCTTAGCCGACCGGCCCCAGCCGTCCGAGGGCAACAGCCTGCTGATCTTCGCCGCCTGACGCAGTAAGCTCCCTGAGTCGGCCGCATACGGCCTGCCTAACAGACAAGAGGTCCCTGCATGAACAACGTGGTTTTCATCACGGGTGCAACATCCGGCTTCGGCCGAGCCACTGCCCGCCGCTTTGCCGAGGCCGGCTGGGCGCTGGTCCTGACCGGGCGCCGCCAGGAGCGGCTCGAAGCGCTGCAGCAAGAACTGTCGGCCAAGGTCCCGGTGCACATCGCCACGCTCGACGTACGTGACGCCGAAGCGGTGAAGCAGGTGGTTGCCGAGCTGCCCGCAGGCTTCCGCGAGGTCAAGGCATTGATCAACAACGCAGGCCTGGCGCTCGCTCCGGAGCCGGCGCAGAAGGTCGACCTGCGCGACTGGCACACCATGATCGATACCAACGTGACGGGGCTGGTCAACGTCACCCATGCGCTCCTGCCGCGCCTGATCGAAACGGGCAAGGGCGCGAGTATCGTCAGCATCGGCTCGGTTGCCGGCCACTGGCCGTATCCGGGCGGCCACGTCTACGGCGCCACCAAGGCATTCGTCGAGCAGTTCAGCTACAACCTGCGCTGCGACCTGCTGGGCACGGGCGTTCGGGTCACCGACATCGCGCCGGGCATGGCCGAAACCGAATTCACCCTGGTCCGCACCAAGGGCAACCAGGACGCTTCCGACAAGCTCTACCGCGGCACCACTCCGCTGACCGCCGAGGACATCGCCGAGCAGATCTTCTACGTCGCGACCCTGCCGGACCACATCAACATCAACCGCCTCGAAGTGATGCCCACCCGGCAGGCGTGGTCGCCGTTCAACATCGATCGGGACCAGTAAAGTCGGCATCGAGGGATGCATGAGCTTCGCCTCTAGGCTAAGTGCCTCATAACGGCGAAGGCATGCGTCCCACTTTCGGTGATGCCTCAGTTCGAAGGCTGCATCAGGCATCACGACGACAGAAAAGCTGTGCGGTCAGGTCAATGCAGGCGGATGGGCCAGCTCAGCCTTGAAGGGCGAGCCAGCTGTCAGGGGGAACCGATCATGACCGGTCGCCCTGCAGGGCGTGAAGAGAATCGAGAGTAACTGCAGAATCCTGTCACCGAAGCGGCCCAAGAGGGCCGTTTGGCTGTGGAGGTTACTCGATCTCCTTGCGAACGATCTTGCCTCCCTCCACCACGGCCATGGTCGTCGGCGTAATGAAACCACCGTTTTCGGTCATGCCCTGCACGGAGTAGAGGTTGAACTTCGGGTCCATGCTCTTGAGCGCTTCACCCATCTTTGCCCTGACCTGCTGCGGCTCGGTACTGCCAGCCAGTTCCATGGCCTTGGCCAGTGCGTGGAAAGCCAGGTAGTTGTAGGCAGCTTCGGAGCCCGGCACTTTGCCATGCGCTTTTTTGTAACGCTCGACGAAGGCCTTCGCCTCCTCACCGTCGTATTCGGACAGCGGCACTACACCAATCGCGCCTTCCAGCAGCTCCAGCCCGCCCGTGACGGCGGCAATCTCATCCAGTTTGGCCTGATCCATGACGATAAAGCCGCCCTGGAAGCCCATCTGACGCGCCTGCTGCATGACCAGCCCGGTGGGCTCCGAGGCGCCGCCAACAAACATCACATCCGGGTTCGACGCGATCACTCGGCTCACACCGGTATAGAAATCGGCCGATTTGTTGTAGTCCATGGGATTGCTTTCGACGATCTCGCCGCCCTTCTGCTCCCAGGCTTTGGTGATCATGTCGGTCCAGATTTTCGCGTACTCGTGCGTCGCGCCGGCGATGCCGAGTTTCTTGCCGTTATGCTCGAGCGCGTAGTCAGAAAAGGCATCGACATAGCCGGTGAATTCCGGCGGGATACGCACGGTCAGCGGATTGCCCTGCTCGGTCACCGACGGCACGCTGGTGTAGGCCATGATCAGGAAGTCATCGGCGACGTTGAAATCCTGCAGCGCGAACACGCCGCCGGTATGCGGAACGAAAACCGCCGCGGCATTCGATTCCTTCACCAGCCGCTTGGCGTTGGTCGCGGCCTGGCTCGGCGAGTACTTGTCATCGAGGCTGATGAGGTTGACCTTGTAGGTATCGTCACCAACCTTGATGCCGCCCGCCTCGTTGGTGTCCTCGACTGCCATGCGCAAGCCCGACAGGGTGTTCTCGCCATAGAGTGCAGCGCCGCCGCTGAGCGGGCCGGTAAAACCAATGTTGAGCGTCTGCTCCGCATATACACCGCTGGCCTGGGCTGCGGTCAGGGTGGCAATCGCCAGTCCAAGCGCTTTGAGCGTTTTCATTGTTGTCTCCTTGGTCATGACTGATCAGGCGCCGATGTAGGCTTTGCGCACGGCTTCGTTACCCAGCATGGCCTGCTGGTCACCTTCCATCACCAGGCTGCCGCCCTCGATGACGTAGGCGCGGTGGGCGATCTTCAAGGCTGCGAAGGCATTCTGTTCAGCCAGCAGCACACTGGTGCCGGACTTGTTGATGCGGGAAATCACCTCGAACATCTGGTTGACCACCAGCGGCGCCAGCCCGAGCGAGGGCTCGTCGAGCATCAGTAGCCTTGGCCGGCTCATCAGCGCTCGCCCGATCGCCACCATTTGCTGCTGGCCACCGCTGAGCGAGCCGGCCGGCTGGTTGCGCTTGTCGTGAAGAATCGGGAACAGGTCCAACACCTCCTGCAGGTTGCGCTTGTTGCCCGCGCTGTCACGGCGGTGCAGGTAAGCGCCGAGCGCAAGGTTTTGCGCCACCGACATCTGAGGGAACAGCTTGCGCCCCTCCGGACAATGCACCACGCCGGCGGCGACCAATGCGGAAGGCTTGAGACCGTCGATGCGCTTGCCCTCCAGCGTGATGCTTCCGGCAGTCGGCTTGAGCAGCCCGCTGATGGTGTTGAACAAGGTGGTCTTGCCCGCGCCATTGGCGCCGAGCAGGACCACCAGCTCGCCGACGCCAACCGTCATTGAGACCTCGGTGAGCGCCTTGAAGCTGCCGTAGCAGACATCGACCCGATCAAGCTGCAGCATCGTAGTCACTCCCCAGGTAGGCTTCGATGACGGCCGGGTTCGCCTTGATCTCGGCGGGCGTACCCTCGGCGATTTTCTCGCCGTAGTTGAGCACCATGATCTTGTCCGCCAGCCCCATGATCATGTCCATCTTGTGTTCGATCAGGCACACGGTCAGGCCGTGCTCGGCCATCTTGCGGATCAGCAGCGTAAGGCCTTCGGTTTCCTCCGGGTTGACGCCCGCCGCCGGCTCATCGAGCAGCACCAGCTTCGGTTCGGTGGCCAACGCCAGGGCGAAGGCGACGCGCTTGCGTTCTTCCTGAGAGATATCCAGCACCACCCGATTTCCCAGATGCGCCAGCCCAACGAAGTCCAGCGCGGCGCGGGCCTTCTCGCGGCATTCACGCTCCTCGCGCTGCAGCCGTTTGGAGTTGATCAGCACATCCCACAGGCCCGAATGGGTACGCAAACGATGGCCGACAATGAGGTTGTCGAGCACCGTCGCCTGCTCGAACAGGTGCGTGGTCTGGAAGGTACGGCCGACACCGAGCCGGGCGACATGGTCGCAACGCATCCGCGACACGTCATGTCCGTCAATGAGGATGCGTCCTGAGCTGGGCTTGTGTACGCCGGAAATCAGGTTGAAGAAGGTGCTCTTGCCGGCGCCGTTGGGGCCGATGATGGCGTTGATCTTGCGCGCTTCGAACTCAATGCTGACATCGTGCACTGCCGCGAGGCCGCCGAACATCTTCGTTAGGTTTTCGACCTTAAGCATTGTTGTTCACCTCGCTGCCTGGGGTGACTTTGCTACTGGCTTTTGGGTCTTGAGCCCTCGCCGCTTCAGTGTCCTTGCGCAGTTTCCAGCCGAGGAAAGTGCCGGTGACACCGCGCGGCATGAAGATCACCAGCACCACGATCAGCGGGCCGAAGATGATCATCCGGTAGTCCTCGAGGAACTGCAGCGACTGGGTGATCCAGACCACTCCAACAGTACCGACCAGCGGCCCGAACAGGGTGCCGAAGCCACCGACCAGCAGGTAGGTGATCATGTCGAAGGTATGGTTCGGGTTGGCCTCTTCCGGACCGATGAAGCGAATCATCGAGGCATAGAGCGCTCCGGCGATACCGGCGTAGGTAGTAGAGAGCACGAAGGCCAGCAGTTTGTTGCGCATCAGATCGATGCCCAGCGATTGGGCGAGCGCATCGCCGTTGCGGATCGCCATAAAGGTGCGCCCCAGCAGGGAGCGCGCCAGGCGACCGGCGAACCAGATCGCCAACAGCAGAAACAGCAGCGCCAGGTAGTAGAACGGCACCGTCTGGCTGAAGTCCACCAGACCGAAGCCGTCCGGCGCCGCAATGCTCCGGATGCCGATGGCGCCGTGGGTCAGCTCCTCCCACTTGTCGATCAACAGGTAGATGATGAAGCCGACGCACAGCGTGAAGATGGCGAAGAAGTGCTCCTTCAAACGCAGCGAGACGATGCCGACCAGCGCGCCGACGGCGGCCGAAACCAGCGCCGCCGCCACGAACGCCGGCCAGAAGTTCCAGCCATGGTCAGCAGTTAGGATGGCCAGCGCATAGGCGCCGATGGCGAAGAAGCCGCCGTGGGCCAGGTTCAGTTGGCCGCAGTAGCCGGTGATGATGTTCAGGCCGTACACCGCAATGGCCCAGATAAAAGCGCTGGCCATCACGTAGACCTGGTACTCGCTTTTAGCGAACAGAGGGAACGCAAGGGCCAAAGCCAGCAGGACCAGCTTGCAGCCGCGACCAGTCAGTAACGAGGCGAACCGATGCATCAGTGAGCCCCCTTGGCGAACAGCCCTGTCGGGCGGAAGGACAGGATCACCACCAGCAACGAGAAGGCGATGATGTCCTTGTAATCCGAAGACAGGTAGAAGCCGCCGAAGCTCTCGGCAAAGCCGAGGATCATCGCCCCGATGATGGCGCCGGGAATGCTGCCCATGCCGCCGAGAACGATGATGACAAAGGCCTTCATGATCACAAGATGCCCCATCGCCGGGTACACCAGGTTGATCGGTGCGTAGAGCGTCGCGGCGAAGGCGGCGAGCATGCCGGAGATGGCGAAGGTCAGCATCGCCACGCGGTTTGAGTCGATGCCGACGAGAAAGGCACCTTCACGGCTCTGCGCCATGGCGATGATGGTCGAGCCCAGCATCGTCTTGCGCAGGAACAGGTGCAGCGCCAGCATCAGGGTAAAGGCGCCGACGATGATCAACAGGCGCTGCTCGGGAATGATCAGCCCGTCGAAATTGAGGATGCCAGCATAGGGCGAGGCCATGCGGCGGAAGTCCGACCCCCAGAACATCTGCACCACCGCTTCGAGAAACAGCAGGATGCCGATGGCTGCGATCTTGTCGTGGATCGGCGGGGCGTTGCGCAGCGGGTGGAACACCAATCGCTCGCAGAGCACCGCCAGCGCGGCCACCACCAGACCGGACAGCAGCATGGCGATCCAATAGTGCAGGCCCAGATCGGTCATGAAGAAGAACGACGCGAAGGCCCCCACCATGTAGAGCGCGCCATGGGCGAAGTTGGGAATGTGCAGGATGCCGTAGACGAGCGTCAGACCAAGGGCGACCAGCCCGTAGATGCTGCCCAGGGTCAAGCCGTTGAGCACTTGCTGGAACAATAGATTCAATGCGGCGTCTCCGTGGATCTTGTTTTTATGGGTGCCACCGAGCGATTACCGGGTGCCGCGAGACAAGCGGGTCGAACGCTCGACCGCCGCTGGGCATCGGAACTGCGCCTGACTGACATTGGCACTCGCTTGCACCCTCGTCAAACGAGCCGCTTGGAAGAGATAAAGGCCCATAAAGCAGCGTGATGCTGGCAACAATCTGTTTCAGCGACTCTCCAGCCTGTGCAGAGCGAGCCTTAATGCATAACGGGTCAAATCAAGCGGAACGCGCCATTAAGACGCTGGGTCATTCGCACCAAATTGGTTCGCCATGAATGTTGTGGCTTTACGATGCACCAAACAGGGGCGTCCGCGGCCGATAGCCGAGCCGCACGGACCGGTTCATTTATCCCCTTACCACCCCGCGAGCCCTTTCAGCGCACCGCCATGGCGCGGGAGGCATGACAATTGCTCGACGTCAGTCATCAATATGCTGACTTCCGGCTCATGACTGCCCTTACCCCGTTGTTCACGCCTCATTGGAATGCCGAACTCGAACTGGCCTACGCCCGCTTCGACGGCTCGACACGTCCGGTGTTGCGCCGCCACAGTGGGCCGCTGAGAGTGCAGAAGCACCTCTATCCCGAAGGGCCGGAAGTCTGTCAGCACATCATCGTGCATCCGCCGGGCGGTATAGCTGGTGGCGACCGACTGGATATCAGCGCCTCGGTCGGCAACGGCGCTTGGGCACAGCTGACCAGCCCTGGCGCGGCGAAGTGGTACCGGGCTGGCGGCCCGGCGTTCCAGAGCGTGCAATTGCGCGTCGAGGCCGGCGCGACGCTGGAATGGCTGCCGCAGGAAACCATCGTCTATTCGGCAGCACAGGCCGAGCTCACCACGACCATCGAACTGGAGGGCAACGCCCGGTTGTTCTATTGGGACATCATTGCGCTGGGCCGACCGGCCAGTGGCGAGCGCTTCGATGCGGGCCACTTTCAGGCACAGCTGAATATCCGCCGCGACGGTGACCTGCTCTGGCACGAACGCCAGCGTGTGGTGGGCAACGATGGCTTGCTGGATTCGCCAATCGGTCTCGATGGTCAGCCGGTGTTTGCGACCATGATCGTCAGCGGCGAGATCGATGCCGATCTGATGGAGCGCTGCCGTGAATTGCCCGGCCGCGTGCGCGGCGACCTCACGCAATTGCCCGGCTTGGTAGTAGCACGCTGCCTCTGCGACGAAGCGCTGCATGCGCGCGCCTGGTTGATCGGTTTATGGCGACTATTGCGCCCCGAACTGCTGGGCCGCGAGGCGGTAGCGCCACGAATCTGGAGTACGTGAATGAGCGGTGGGCAAGGCCTCGCCGTTGCCCACCCAACCTTGGCGCGCCTGCGTGCGCTGCACTGAATAACGCTGCGTGGTCTGCCGCCACGAGCCGGTGGATGTGAACAGTGACATCCACCCCACGACTGGAGCTGTTATGGATTTGTCGCCAAGAGAAAAAGACAAGATGCTGATCTTCACCGCCGGGCTGGTGGCTGAGCGCCGTCTCGCCCGCGGGTTAAAGCTCAACTACCCGGAAGCCATGGCCTACATCTCCGCCGCCCTGCTAGAAGGTGCCCGCGACGGCCAGACGGTCGCCGAGCTGATGCACTTCGGCACCACGCTGCTAAGCCGCGAGCAGGTGATGGAAGGCGTGCCGGAAATGATTCCGGAGATCCAGGTCGAAGCGACCTTTCCGGACGGCACCAAGCTGGTCACGGTGCACCAACCTATTCCCTGAAACGCGGGTCAATGTCTACTGCAGCCGAATTGAACCGTTACTGAAGGAACTCAACGTGCAGATACGTGACGCCCTGGATGCCGACCTCGCAGGCATCCTAGAGATCTACAACGACGCGGTGCAGAACAGCACGGCGATCTGGAACGACAAGGTCGTCGACCTCGACAACCGCCGCGCCTGGCTGGCCGAGCGCCACGAACAGGGCTACCCGGTGCTGGTCGCGATTGACGATCAAGGACAGGTGGCCGGCTATGCCTCCTTCGGCCCCTGGCGCCCGCACGACGGTTTCCGCCACACCGTGGAAAATTCCGTCTACGTGCGCCCCGGCCAACGCGGTGGCGGCGTGGGCCGCAGCCTGATGCAGGCGCTGATCAAGCGCGCCCGCGAGATGCACAAGCACGTGATGATCGCGGCCATCGAGAGCGAAAACCGCGCGTCCATCCACATGCATCAGCAGCTTGGCTTCATCCACGCGGCCCAGATGCGCCAGGTGGGCTGCAAGTTCGGCCGATGGCTGGACCTGACCATGATGCAACTGACCCTGAACAGGACGTCCCAGCCATGATTCCTGGCGAATACCAGATTCAGGACGGCGAGATCGAGCTCAACGCCGGTCGCCGCACCTTGACGCTCAACGTGGCCAACAGTGGCGACCGGCCGATTCAGGTCGGCTCGCACTACCACTTCTTCGAAACCAACGATGCGCTGGCTTTCGACCGCGCCGCAGCCCGCGGCATGCGTCTGAACATTCCGGCCGGCACCGCGGTGCGCTTCGAGCCGGGCCAGAGCCGCGAGGTGGAGCTGGTCGAGCTGGCCGGTGATCGGCGGGTGTTTGGCTTTGCCGGGCGGGTGATGGGCGCGCTCTGATTACAGATTCGCAGGGTGGATGGCCACCCCGTGGAAAACGCCGAAGGCTTTTCCACCACCCAGATTGCTGGTGGACAAGCTTCGCGTTGTCCACCCTACGGACAGGATGAGATTCAATGAAGATTTCCCGCCAAGCCTACGCCGACATGTTCGGCCCCACCGTCGGCGACAAGGTGCGCCTGGCCGACACCGACCTGTGGATCGAGGTCGAGAAGGATTTCACCACCTACGGCGAAGAGGTGAAGTTCGGCGGCGGCAAGGTGATCCGTGACGGCATGGGACAGGGCCAGCTGTGCGCTGCGGATGTCGTCGATACGCTGATCACCAATGCGCTGATCCTCGACCACTGGGGCATCGTCAAGGCGGATGTGGGCTTGAAGGACGGCCGTATCGCCTCCATCGGCAAGGCGGGCAACCCGGACATTCAGCCCGACGTGACCATCGCCATCGGCGCGGCGACGGAAGTCATCGCCGGCGAAGGCATGATCCTCACCGCGGGCGGCATCGACTCGCACATCCATTTCATCTGCCCGCAGCAGATCGAAGAAGCATTGATGAGCGGCGTCACCACCATGATCGGCGGTGGCACCGGCCCGGCGACCGGCACCAATGCCACCACGGTCACGCCAGGCCCCTGGCACATGGCGATGATGCTGAAGGCCGCTGACGCCTTTCCGATGAACATCGGCTTCACCGGCAAGGGCAACGCCTCACTGCCCGAACCGCTGATCGAGCAGGTCAAGGCAGGCGCCATCGGCTTGAAACTGCACGAAGACTGGGGCACCACGCCAGCGGCCATCGACAACTGCCTGAACGTGGCCGATCAATACGACGTACAGGTGGCGATCCACACCGATACGTTGAACGAATCCGGCTTTGTCGAGACGACACTGGGCGCATTCAAGGGCCGCACCATCCACACTTACCACACCGAGGGTGCCGGTGGCGGTCATGCGCCGGACATCATCAAGGCCTGCGGCTTGCCCAACGTGCTGCCCAGCTCGACCAACCCGACCCGGCCGTTCACCAAGAACACCATCGATGAGCACCTGGACATGCTCATGGTCTGCCACCACCTGGACCCGAGCATCGCCGAAGACGTGGCCTTTGCCGAATCCCGCATTCGCCGCGAGACCATCGCCGCCGAAGACATCCTCCACGACTTGGGTGCGTTCAGCATGATCAGCTCCGACAGTCAGGCCATGGGCCGCGTCGGCGAGGTGATCACCCGCACCTGGCAGACCGCCGACAAGATGAAAAAGCAGCGCGGCGCCCTGCCCGGCGACGGCGCGGGCAACGACAATTTCCGCGCCAAGCGCTACATCGCCAAGTACACCATCAACCCGGCGATCACCCATGGCGTCAGCCATGAAGTGGGTTCTATCGAGGTAGGCAAGTGGGCGGATCTGGTCCTGTGGCGCCCGGCCTTCTTTGGCGTCAAGCCGACGCTGATCCTCAAGGGCGGCGCCATCGCCGCGAGCCTGATGGGCGACGCAAACGCATCGATCCCGACGCCACAACCGGTGCACTACCGTCCCATGTTCGCCAGCTATGGCGGTTCGCTGCATGCGTCGAGTTTCACCTTTATCAGCCAGGCCGCTTTCGAGGCTGGCGTGCCTGAGCAACTGGGGTTGAAGAAGAAGATCGGCGTGGTGAAAGGCTGCCGCTCGGTGCAGAAGAAGGACCTGATCCACAACGACTACACACCGGATATCCAGGTCGACCCGCAGAACTACCAGGTTCGCGCCGACGGTCAGCTACTCTGGTGCGAACCGGCCGAGGTGCTGCCAATGGCGCAGCGGTACTTTCTGTTCTGACCGCGTTGGTAACCCGGCGCGACTCAGTCATCTTTCACCCCGCCGCATGTGCGGGGTCGATATCCTCCGCTGTACCGGATTGAAGCGGAGCGCCACCCCGCCATCCTTGATAAAAAAGCTGCGCGATTCGAGCTCCGCTGATCGGAGCCCGAACCTCCCCGAGTCGATTCAAACGCCCCCTCAAAAAGCGAAAGAATATTCAGGCCAACTGCTTGCGACTTGCTCTGCCTGTTGATTGATGCACGAAATTCAACCGTACGGTTGATTAGGCAAACAAGGCAGTGAACTACCTTCTCGACTACCCAAGCGCAACACCCGCCCCAAGGACGCAAGGATGCGAAGCGCCGCCGGCTACCAAGGCTCAAGGTAGGCATTGCTGGCAACGCTTCAGGAAACGTTGTGCGCTGCGGGTAACAGCGTCGGCCAAAAACAACAACAGGCTGCGCGACCGATAAATCCAGGGAGAAACAACCAATGTTCAAATTCAACGCGCTGTTCGCTGCCGTCCTAGCGGTATCCGCCAGCCAGGCGTTCGCCGCCAGCAGTGAAGCGACTATCGAGCAAACCGGTAAGAATCAGCTCGCCAACGTCTATCAGGAAGGCGTCGGCCAGACTTCCGAGGTATACCAGACCGGCTTTTTCTATCGGAACACCGCTACCACCCAGCAATCAGGTCAGGACAACTTTTCCCAGGTGACCCAAGACGGCGCTTGGCACGACGCAACCGTTATCCAAACCGGCACGGAAGGCCAGGTCACCATTACCCAGAACAACTGGAACAACGACACCACCGTCACTCAGGCTGGCTCCCTGAACATCGCTGATGTAACCCAGACCGGTTGGAACAATGACGTCGAGCTCAACCAGGAAGGCGCATACAACGACACCACCGTTGATCAAGCCGGCGAAAGCAACGACGCTTTCATCGATCAAACCGGCCAAGAGAGCTCTATCCTGGTAAGCCAAACCGGCAACAAAAACGTCGCTGACATAGATCAAACAGGTCTTGGTAGCACTGTTGACCTGATGCAGCTGGGCAGCGAAAACTTCGCCATGGTCGACCAGAGCAGTGAATCGAGCAGGGTCAGCGTGTTGCAGGACGGCGCACTTAATATCGCCACCGTGGATCAGGCAGGATTTGCCAATACCGCTAACGTCAGCCAAATGGGCAACGGCAACAGGGCAACCGTCACGCAGCGCTAATCACGCCGCGTCGGCACGCTTCGGCTAACGACTAAAACCCCGGGCCTCCACGATGGGCCTGGGGTTTTTGTTTGCAGGTACTGAGCCGCGGCACCTCGCAGGATGCAGGGCCAGCACCAATGCTCTGGCAGGACTGCACCACTGCCGCTCTAGAGCAAACGAGCGTCTGTCTCGCGTTGCTTCGAAAGTCTCCAAACACACACTGCCACGGCTTCCTGGCCGCTCATCACTACACGCTTTCCTTGCCAACGCCTGGCATCGCCTGCAAAGCACGGAATTGGTGCATCGAAGAGGGTTGTGTGAGCCATCGATGCACTTTCGAACCAGAAGCAAATGTCTTTTCAGGTAAACCGCACCCGCGCTTGTATACAGATCACCAACAGAACAAGCCGGGACGTCTACGCTTCCGGCAGCGAGGCTGCGCTGCGCCCAATAACCAACCTCGTGATCTCGCGAACCCCTGCCTTACGCGGAACAAGAACTGCATACAAAAACCAACAATAGTCATGCACAGAGCACCCACCTATGAATCACGACGATTTCCGGATCAAGCAGATCGACCCCACTCTGTATAACGAGGACCTCGCCCCGCTCGCCCCTGCCAAGCGCAAGTGGGGCTGGTTCGAGATCTTCAACGTCTGGTCCAACGATATCCAGAGCCTGTTCGGCTATACCCTGGCCGCGACGCTGTTCATCAGTTATGGCCTGAATGGCTGGGCAGTACTGGCCGGGATCGTGCTGGCAGGTTTCATCGTCATGGGGCTGGTGCAGCTGACCGGCAAACCGAGTGTGAAGTACGGCATCCCCTTCCCGGTCATGGCGCGTGCCAGCATGGGCGTACGCGGGGCGAACTTCCCGGCCGTGGTGCGAGGCATCGTGGCGATCTTCTGGTACGGCGTGCAGACCTACTTCGCTTCGACCGCGGTGGCGCTGCTGATCCGCACCTTGTTCGGTCAAGGCTCTGAAGCGTCTTTGCTGGGGCTGACTACCATCGACTGGATCGCCTACGTGATCGTCTGCGTATTCCAGGTTGCATTGTTCGTGAGAGGCGTGGACTGGGTGACGCGCTTTCTGAACTGGGCCGGGCCGCTGGTCTATGTAGTGATGATCGCGATGATGATCGCCATCTGCTACAAGGCCGGCCCCAGCCTCGCGGGCGCGCTGGGTACAATTTTCAGTGGCACTGGCAGCTATGCCGGCGGGCCGATTACTGCCTTCGCTGCGGTGGTCGGCACCATGGTCGCCTACTTCGCGGCGGTGGTAATCAACTACGGTGACTTTGCCCGCTTCGTGAAGAACGAGCGGCAGATGCGTATCGGCAACTTTCTCGGCCTACCGGTGAGCCTGGCGATCTTCTCGCTGATCGCCCTGGTGATCACCGCCGGAACCGTGGTGGTGTTTGGCGAAACCTTGACCAACCCCACCGATATCGTGGCGCGCATCGACAATGTCGGCCTGACGCTGATCGCCGCAGTCACTTTCTTCGCCGCCACAGTGGGCATCAACCTGGTCGCTAACTTCATCCCACCGGCCTATGACATCGCCAACCTGGCACCTGCACGCATCAGTGCGCGCACCGGTGGCTACATTACCGCTGCGATCGCCTTCTTCATCGGTGCGCTTTGGGTGTCGTTCATCAGTGCAGTGGGCATCGCCGCCTTCGTAGACACCCTGGGCGCGGTACTGGCGCCGCTGTACGGCATCATCGTGGCCGACTACTACCTGGTGCGCCGCCAGCGGCTGGATGTGCAGCAGCTGTTCTCGGCAGCGCCCAACTCGACCTACTACTTCAACGCCGGCTGGAACCGCAAGGCCATCATCGCCTTCGGTATCAGCTCTGTGTTCTCGGTGGCTTCGGTCTGGATGCCGGGGCTGGAAAGCCTGTCCGGCTTCGCCTGGCTGCTGGGCGCACTGTTCGGCGCCGTGGTGCACTACCTGCTGATGCGCAAACACATCGTACCGGTTGGCGAGACATCTCCGCTGACATCCCAGGTGTAAGCCGCCTATCCGAGTCGAGCCGGCTGACTGTCGGCTCGACTCAGCGCAACGAACGACCCGTGATAAAGTGCTCGGCCATCCTCACGCGCCGCCATTACACCCGCATGAACCGATCGATAACCGACGACATTTCGGCGATCAGCCGCATCAACGCCGTGCCGGCGATTCTCCAGGTGATATCCGAAACCACGGGTTTACGGTTTGCAGCCGTTGCGCGTGTTACTGAAGATTCCTGGACAGCCTGCGCCGTGCTCGACCGGATCAATTTCGGTTTGCAGGTCGGCGGCGAGCTGGATGTCACCACCACCCTGTGCCACGAGATTCACACGTCTCACGAAACCATCATCATCAGCAAGGCAAGTGAGGACCGGCGCTACTGCGACCATCACACGCCAAAGATGTACGGTTTCGAAAGTTATATCTCGACTCCGGTGTTTCGCACCGATGGCAGTTTTTTCGGCACCGTCTGTGCGCTCGACCCGCAACCGGCGGATCTGTCGGAGATGCCGATCCTGGCGATGATGGAGTCCTTCGCCAAGCTGCTGGCCATCCAGCTGGAAGCCGAAGAGCAATTCGAGGCAACCGAGGCGGCGCTACTGGACGCTCAGCAAACAGCCGAACTGCGCGAGCAATTCATCGCCCTGCTTGGGCACGACCTGCGCAACCCGCTCTCGTCGATCCTGTCCGGCGCGCAGCTGCTGATCAGGCGTTCGAGGGATGCCTCGATCGCCGGCATTGCCGAACACATGCTCACGGCGACCCGCCGCGCGTCACGTCTGGTGGACGACGTGCTGGACTTTGCCCGCGGCCGCCTGGGCAATGGAATTCCGTTGCAGCGTGATGAATGCCACGACCTGCACATCACCCTGACGCATATTGTCTCGGAGATGCAAAGTGCCCATCCGCAGCGAGCAATCGAAGCTGATATCGCCCCGCTGGGAGGGATCCGTTGCGATGCGGACCGCCTCGCACAGTTGCTTTCCAACTTGCTTGCCAATGCGCTGGTCCACGGGTCGGCGGCCGGACGCGTGTTCGTCCGCGCGGTCATCGAAAATGGGCGGCTGTTGCTGTCGGTGAACAATCAGGGTGAACCGATAGCACCCGATCGCCTGGCGCAGTTGTTCAAGCCCTACTGGCGAGAGGCATCGAACACGCAGTCTGGACTTGGACTCGGCCTCTACATTGCCAATGAGATTGCCGCGTCGCATGGGGGCAGCATGCAGGTGACGTCTACCGCCGAGGCGGGCACCACCTTTACCTTCAGCATGCCGACCGGTGCCGCGCTCGTTTAAGCGTGCTCGGCTTTCATCACGTCGTAGGCGCCAAGGTACGCCCCGGCCAGCTGGCTCTTCTGCTGATCACTGAGCAGCTTGCCGGCCATCTGGAAGAATTTGTGCTCCTCTTCCTGCAGATGGTGGTGAACCTTGTCCGACAGCTTGCGGGCCTGCACCAGCCAGCTCGGGCTGCTGGGATCCGTCTCTTCCAGTGCCTCGACCATCTCGTCCATTTCATGGTGCTCGGCGATGGCATGACGGGACAGGTCGACACCGCTGTCATCGCGCATCAGCGGGATGTAGAAGTGGCGCTCCTCCGCGACCGAGTGCACCCAGAGCTCATGTTTGAGTTGGGCAAACAGCTCCTGGCGT
>TARA_R100000541_G_scaffold4135_3_pt1 | contig 21271 bp, 24 predicted proteins | sample TARA_R100000541 | Tara Oceans TARA_R100000541 (sample SAMEA2621416) | marine metagenome | biome: marine biome (ENVO:00000447); feature: surface water layer (ENVO:00002042); material: "saline water (ENVO:00002010), including plankton (ENVO:xxxxxxxx)" | depth 5 m | reverse complement strand
AAAAAGTTTTGCAAAAGACGAACGCAAATGGTGCATTGTAAAAGTACCGCCTACAATAACAAACAAACAACTTGACAAAATTGTAGACTTAGGTTATAATCAAGTACACGCAAGTAATACAGTACCAACAAGAAAAGGTGGATTAAGTGGTAAGATCATTATGCCCTACACTATTAACATAATTGAATACATGAAAACCACACATCCTCATGTTGAAGTTATTGCTGGTGGTGGAGTAAAAGATAAAGCTAGTGCTGATAGATATATTGACGCTGGAGCAGATCACATAAGTTTAGGAACAGTGTGTTTTACACCATGGAAAGTAAAAAGTATTATAGATGGATAATAAGAAGTTACATTCGACTACAACCATAACCTAAATAGGTCACATAGGAGAACAAGATGGCATACTCAGAAAAAGTTATAGATCATTATGAAAATCCTCGTAACGTAGGAGTACTTGATGCCGACGCAAAGAATGTCGGTACAGGCATGGTAGGAGCACCTGCCTGTGGAGATGTAATGCGTCTCCAAATACAAGTAGATAGTAATGATGTTATTACTGATGCAAAGTTTAAAACTTATGGCTGTGGGTCTGCTATAGCATCTAGTTCACTTCTGACGGAAATGGTCAAAGGTAAGCATATGGACGAAGCATACAAAATTAGAAATACAGACCTGGCTACAGAGCTGGCTCTTCCCCCTGTTAAGATTCATTGTTCGGTTCTTGCCGAAGATGCAATCAAGACAGCGATACGCGACCTAAAAGGAAAGCGTGCATAAAATAGTTCTTGACAAGTTACCCCAATTCTAGTATAATATTCATTCAATTTACGGGAGAACTACAATCAACCTTTTTTACCTCGACAAAGACCTTGACAAATCTGCAGAGTACCACGTTGATAAACACGTCAACAAGATGATACTCGAAGCAGCACAGCTCATCAATACAAACCTCTGGATAGATCATCTATTCGGTTTTGTACCGCGTCCGATTACAAAGGAAGAGAACAAGATTCTTCAGGTTACTCGTAAAGAACAGAAAGAGTTAGCTATGGAAGATCGTATTTTTCCATACCTACCTACAATGCAGAATCATCCTAGCTGTGTATGGGTGCGTTCTTCTCTAGAAAACTACTACTGGACAAACTGCTATGCTTTTGCTCTCGGTAGTGAAGCACACTATCGTTATGGTAGTGATCACAAAAGTCTTGCAATGCTTTATGCTTTGCCAGAACCTAAACACATGGAAGACCACGGCTTCACTCAGTTTGCCTTGGCAATGACAGAGGAGTTAAAAGACGATGATAATCCTATACAGTCTTATCGCAATTTCTATATGCTCGACAAAGCTACGTTTGCTTCGTGGAAGTATAGAGACAAACCACACTGGTGGGACGAAGAACTAGCCGACTATGACAACCGAATCTCAGGACAATAAAATGACAGTAAAATTAATATCAGCATCACATGACAATCTCATAGAAGAAGTAGCTATGATGGCAAGGGTTTCTAATCCTAGTAATCAATACAACTCAGAGACTTCAGAGAAGTTAGTAAAGTATCTAATCAAACATGCACACTGGAGTCCTTTTGAAATGGTCTCTCTTACGCTAGAGATTAATACTACAAGAGATATTGCACATCAGATAGTAAGACACCGTAGTTTTGCGTTTCAGGAGTTTAGTCAGCGTTATGCCGACCCTGCGGCAATGGGATATCCTTTTGAGCTACGAGAGACTCGTATGCAAGATCCCGTGAATCGCCAGAACAGTGTTGAAACGAGCGATACAATATTAAATGCACAATGGATACTCAAGCAGAAAAAAGTTATAGCTGCAGCTGAAGGCGCGTATAACTGGGCTATTGAAAACGGTATTGCAAAAGAGCAAGCAAGAGCAGTACTTCCAGAGGGGCTTACTAAGACAAGACTCTACATGGCAGGAACTCTTCGATCTTGGATTCATTACATTGACGTGCGAACTACACCAGGTACTCAGAAAGAACATATGGATATTGCACGACACTGTGCGTATACAATCAATACTTTCTTTCCAATGATTAAGGACTTTGTACATGACCTTGGGTAAAAAATTCGATAGTGAAAAACCGAAGATGCATCTTCTTCCTCCCAAAGCCTTGCTTGAAGTAGCAAAAGTACTTACTTTTGGTGCAGAAAAGTATGGAGAAGAAAATTGGAGAGAGGTTGCAGATGCTCAGAATAGGTATGCAAGTGCTAGTCTTAGGCATTCATTCTCTCATCTTGACGGAGAAAAGTTAGATCAAGAAACAAATTACTCGCATTTAGCCCACGCTATTTGCTGTTTACTATTTAAATTGGAGTTGGAGCTAGAAAATGAAAAAAGTGAAGAAGAAGAGCTACGAGGCCATAACCCCTCAGAACATAGAGAAGGTCAAGGCGCTGCTAAACCCGCCTACTTCAGTCCAACCTTCGGAAAAACCAATAACTAAGAAACAAGCGTGTGACATCTTAAACATTGCCTACAACACTACTAGGCTAAGTAATATTATAGAAGAATATGATGAGCAAAAACAATATACCAAAAAGCGTAAAGCAGGTCTACGAGGCAGGCCAGCGAGTGATGCAGAAATCAATGAGGCGTGCTCGAGCTTCCTCGGAGGAGATACTATATCAGATATTTCTAAACGACTCTTTCGTTCAGCAGGGTTTGTACGCGCAGTTCTTGAAAGAGTTGGAGTTCCATCACGACCAAGCAACAAAGAAGAAAGATTAACTCCGCACTACTTTCCTGATGAGTGCGTAGCTGAAGATTTTAAAACGGGAGAGATTGCTTGGTCTTCAATATACCATAGTACAGTTATAGTTAAAGAGCGACTAGACTTAGAATGGTTAATCTCAAAGAAAGGCATGGTAAATATAGACTACGAAGCCAAGTATGGCTGTCCTTGCTATAGTATCTATGTAGTACAAAAAGTAGATAGTGAAGATACTTATTTCTCTAATGTACACTCAGGAGGCTTTTCAGCGTATGCTCCTGCTTACGAACTTGGTAAGCTAACACATTTAGAAAAGTATGGAGTAAATTTGGAGAGGTTATAAAAAATATTTCTTGACAACATGGTTAAAATTGCCGTATAATATCCATTCTGAAATCGAGGAATATATGGGACAAAGATTCTACGAACAACAACTTAAAGCACTGGGTGACTGCCCAGGAAACAAAAACCCTAACAGAAGGAAGCGCAAAATGGCGTGGGACGACGATAAAAAAGCACAAGCAGTATCAATGTACGAAGACATGGATCCGTGTCCAGAAACTAGCATGGAGATTGTAAAAGGTATTGCAGACGAACTAGACGAATCACCTAATGGTGTTCGCATGATTTTAACAAAAGCTGGCGTTTATGTTAAAAAGACCCCTGCTGCTAAATCTAGCAGTGGAACTACAGGAGGAGGCAGTACTCGTGTATCTAAAGCAGCAGCGGCAGAAGCCCTTATTGCAATTTTAGGTGACGCAGGACAAGACGTTGATGAAGAGATTATCTCTAAGTTGACTGGTAAAGCCTCACAATACTTTACTGCGATAATTACAAAAATTAACGAAGCATAAGTAAACTACCCCACTAGATTCGTCTAGTGGGGTCTTTTTGTATCTATAGAAATGACCTTGCAGTAAGTACATTCACAATAATGATTGCTGAAATACTACCCAAGGAGCTATAGTGAAAAAGCAAGAACTCGCACAGTTAGTGCGCACATATGGAGACGCCGTTATTACTTACCGTAGCGAGCACTCTAAAAAACTAAAGTACAATGTTTGTACCTTAGACTTCTCTACTCCCTACATTCAGAAAAAGAAGAATAGGGCAAAAGAAACGGATGACAATCTTCTTTTCTTCTGTTGGGATACTGATTCTTATAGGCTACTCAGACCTGCAAATGTGTCTAGTGTTGTACCACTATCTTCTATTCTCAAAAATGAGGGCAGATAATGGAACTGCATCAGGCTCCCGAAGCATACTCTCGTGTTATTCACTATGATGAACTCAAAGAGATACAGGTAAGATTAACTATCAATACTTTTCGGGGTGTTGAGTATTTGCATCTGCGTAAATATTATATGGACTTTGATGAAGAGTGGAAACCTACCCCTGAGGGAGTAGCAATGCCGCTTGATCTTTCCAACTCCAGAGAAATGTTCATGGGATTAGTAGAGATACTATCGCTAGCAGAGTCAAAGGAAATGGTAGAAGAACATTTTTCAGATTTAATTAAGGATCTTTATAAATAGTTCTTGACAAGTTTGTTTAAATCCCGTATAATATACTTTCTTATTTAGGGGAAATACATGCAAGCATTTTTAGATAGAGCGAGTACTATGTACTACGAGGGTTATCCTATCATCTCTGATGAAGAGTTTGACCTTCTAGCTGAAAAGCACAACTACAACAAAGTGGGTTACACTGTTACGGATGCGATTTCGCATACTTATCAAATGTACTCGTTGCAGAAGTGTTTTGACATAGACAAAGCTCCTCTTGATATAGCTGATTGCATACTTACTCCTAAGTTAGACGGAGCGGCAGTATCTCTGCTATATGTAAACGGAAGCCTACAGTTAGCTTTAACTCGTGGTGACGGTATACAGGGTAGAGATATCACGGATAAAATGAGATTCTTAGTCCCTTCGGAGATTATGGATACTCGTCTAATCCAAATAACGGGGGAAGTTGTTGCCCCTAGTAGTATTCCGAACTCTCGCAATTTCGCTGCGGGGTCGCTCGGATTGAAAGGTGAAAATGGACTCTTAGAGTTTCAGACACGCCCTTTAGTATTTGTTGCATATGACGCGATACCTGAATTAGCCCAAGACTATAGTAGTGCTTTGCGCAGACTAGAGTTCCACGGTTTCAATACAGTTGATCGTTTCGATACTACAGATTACCCCACTGATGGACTTGTCTATCGACTAAGTGATAATCTTAAGTATTTGCAACTAGGACATACCTCTAAACACCCCCGTGGTGCATTTGCTCTTAAAGAGCAGGCACAGGGAGTGGCAACAACACTTATTGATGTAGTGTGGCAACTCGGTAAGAGTGGCGTAGTCAGTCCAGTGGCGATCTTAGATCCTATTGACATTGGCGGAGCTACTGTTTCGAGAGCTACTCTGCACAATATTGAGTACATACGAGACCTTGACCTAGAGATAGGTTGTAGGGTGGAAGTGATACGATCAGGGGAAATCATTCCCAGGATTGTAAGACGTATTGAAAAATAAATCTTGACAGAAACCTTAAATCTGCGTATAATACTTATTCAATTTCAGAGGAAATAACATGACTAAAATCGAAGCCCCAACGAATTGCCCTAGCTGTAGTTCGGTGTTAGACGAAGTCAATTACCTCTTATATTGTAAAAATCCGCATTGCGGAGAAAAAGTTCTTAAACTCATCGAACACTTTGCTAAGACTCTGAAGATCAAAGGTCTCGGTCCTGCTACAGTTGCTAAGTTAGATATAGTTTCTCTTGAGGAATTGTACTCTTTAACTACACACGAGATAGCTGACCGAATCACCTCTGAAGTACTCGCAGTAAAGTTAGTAGATGAACTAGAACGATCAAAAAAAGCACCACTGAATATACTATTACCTGCTTTTAGTATTCCTCTTATTGGCAAAACTGCATCGGAAAAGCTTTCCAAAGTCTGCAATGATATTGAAGAAATAGACTACGAAACATGCCGAGAAGCAGGGCTAGGAGAGAAATCTACAGCTAATTTATTAAAGTGGATTGAAGAAGAGTTTTATCAAGTATCTTTGTTACCTTTCAGTTTCAAGTTTGATAAAACCACAACCATAACCCACGGCCCGACTGTTTGTATCAGTGGTAAACTTACCAGTTACAAATCTAAAGCCGAGGCTCATAGCAAACTTCAAGAGCTTGGTTATGTGGTCAAAACAAGTTTGACTAAAAATGTCACAATTCTGGTGAACGAAAGCGGTGTCGAATCCGCAAAAACTAAGAAAGCCAGAGAGTCTGGCGTTCAAATCATAACTAACCTTTTAGAATTTATTGGAGAATAAATAACATGGCACTACCTAAGTGGAATGACGAGCGTACTACCGCTCTAACTGATTTTGTCGGTGGCGAAAGCCCCGTTTCTCAAGCAACTGTTGCGGAAGCAGCTGTTGAACTTGATACCTCTACTCGATCTATCTCAAGCAAATTGCGAAAGATGGGACACGATGTAGAACTAGCTTCTGCGGCTACTAGCCGAGCCTTTACCGATGGTCAAGAAGCTACTCTTGCTGCTTTTGTCTCTGACAACAGCGGAACCTATACTTATGCTGAAATCGCGTCTCATTTTGAAGATGGACACTTTTCTGCTAAGTCTATTCAAGGCAAGATCCTCTCTATGGAACTTACTGGTCACGTCAAGCCTGCCCCTAAAGTTGAAGCTGTACGCACGTACTCTCCAGCTGAAGAAGTCACCTTTGTATCTATGGTACAAGACGGTGCTTTCGTAGAAGCAATCGCAACTGAACTAGACCGTTCTGTAAACTCTATTCGTGGTAAGGCTCTTAGCCTATTACGTTCTGGAGACATTGACGCGATCCCACGTCAAGAAACAACTAAAGGCGCTTCTAAGGAAGATCCATTAGCTGACTTGGCTGATATCGGTAACATGGGTGTTGAAGATATCGCTGAAGCGATTGGCAAAACTGCTCGTGGCGTCAAGACTATGCTAACTCGTCGTGGCCTTTCAGCCGCTGACTATGATGGCGCAGCTAAGAAAGAAAAAGCTTCTGCTTAATCCTTTTTAGTTTATAGAGTAGGCTCTTCGGGGTCTGCTCACTTTTTTAGATTTGAAATCGGGAGAATTTCATTGAATATCGCAAGTGCTTTGATAAAGCAGGTGCTTACACTCGGAGACTTTCAGACTTGGAGTGTTACGCACAGGCAATATCTGCCGGAGGAATATCATAGTCTTTATAAGATTATAGATAAGCACTCCACCGATTTTCATAAAATGCCAACGATTGAAGATCTAAAGTTTGAGATTCGTGATTCAAGTACCCGTGAAAAACTGTTCGCAGTGGAAGCAGTTGAGGTCGATGCCGACCCTGACATGCTTCTCCAGTACTTGAAGAACGAATACACTCAAAAAGAAATTCTGGATTCACTTGAAGACTATGTTGAAAACTCTGTTGCGTTCGAGGATGCACAAGAGTCTGTCAATCATCTTCACCAAATTGTACTTGATATTGAGCAGAAGGTAGATTTGGAAGATCCACAAGAGAGTATGCAACGTATTCCCTTGTTTGAACCAGAAGAAGATTTAGCTAAGTACGTGCCCCTCGGCCTCAACGAGGAATACGATCACGAAATACAGTTCTCTCCCAGAGATCTCGTAATGGTTGGTGGTAAACGTGGAGCAGGTAAATCTGTTATTTGTGCTAACATTGCCAATAGTGTTATCAAAACTGGTAAATCGGCTATCTATTTCACTATAGAAATGGATAGTCGGTCTATCCTTCAACGATGCTGTTCTATAGCCACACAAGTCCCTTTTTCACGCCTCCGTACTAAGAATCTTAGTATAGTCGAGTGGGAGAAAGTTGCTAGTTGGTGGGCAGATCGTTTTGTTGCTGGGCAAGACCGCTTGAACGAGTATAAAGAACACCGTGATTTTGACAAGTTTCATGACAAGTTGCAAGTTGGAGAGCTTCTCCCGACTCAACAGCTTGATGTTGTCTACGATCCTTCTCTCACCCTCTCCAAGATTCGTGCAGAGCTTGACAAAAAAGTCAAGCCTCTCAATGTTGGTATTATCATTGTGGACTATATTAATCAAGTAAAGCGGTCGAGCTTACCTTCTCGTGGAGGTCAGTATGACTGGACAGAACAAATCGAAGTAAGTAAAGCATTGAAATCTATGGCACAAGAGTATGATTGTACAGTATTTACACCTTATCAAACAGACGCAAGTGGAGAAGCTCGTTTTGCTAAAGGCATCCTTGATGCGGCAGATGCGGCCTATGCACTAGAAACGTGGGATCATGAAGATGCCTGTATCACTTTGAACTGTGTAAAGATGCGATCAGCTTCTATGAAGTCCTTCACATCCACAGTAGACTGGGACACCCTTAAGATTGGCCCTGAGTCTGCACTCACTCCTAAAGAAAAGGAAGATTCTACGCACAAGACAGGCGAAGATATTCACGATCTTTAAAATATTTCTTGACTTTTTAACTTTTCATGCGTATAATATACGGATACTTAAAAGGAGAAAAGCATTTGGCACTTACATTCGGTAGTTTACGACACACTAGCTCAGGTAGAAAGAGAAAGCCTTTACCTAAAGCAAAGCGATATACACCCAAGTTTCAGCCTTTAGAAGACACCAATGTATACCGTAGAGAAACTAAAGAGTATAAGTCCGCAGATGTGGCAGGAGCAGATACAACACTCACTGCTAGACATAAGCTAGACTCAAAGTATACAATAGCTCCTGCATATAATAAAGGTGCTTACCAAGTAATTAGTAGAGAAAACGTACAGGATATTGGACGATGACAGTAGAAGAACTATTAACATCTAGAAATGTTTATTTTATGCCCAAAGGAGGAGACTGCTTAGTGAGTTGTCTTAATCCAGAGCACGCAGATAGAAACCCTAGTATGCGAATTGATCGTATTACAGGTATCTTCGGGTGCTTTTCCTGTGGCTATAAAGGAAACATTTTTACGCATTTCGGCGAAAAGGCAAACCATTTACAAGTAAGAAGAGAGTTATTAAAGAAAAATATTAGAGAAAAACGGTCTGAAAGTATTGGTTTGTCTTTTCCTCGAAATTTAATGCCATATACAGGCAACTGGCGAGCTATCAAGCCAGAAACGTATAAAAGATTTGAAGCATTTCAACACCACGACCCTGACCATATAGGACGAGTAGTATTTCCAGTACGAGATATATCAGGTCGCATAGTAGCATTCAATGGTCGTCATACGACAGGCGGCACGCCTAAGTATATGATCTCGCCTGCGGGTGCGAAGATGCCTCTGTTCCCTATAGTAGAGCCAATACAAGGATCAGTCATACTAGTAGAGGGCATATTTGATATGATTAATCTACAGGACAAGGGTTTGACAAATGCAGTATGTTGTTTTGGAACAAAGAATATTAATGAAGATAAGCTCAGAATGCTCTCCATACAAGGTGTAGACTCTATAGATATCTTTTTTGATGGAGACGATGCAGGACAAACTGCAGCAAGTATAGTAAAAGAAATGGTTGAGCGAGTAGGCTTGACCTCAAGAAACGTATGTCTCAAGGACACAGATCCTGGGGCATTACCATTAAAATCAGTACAAACATTAAAGAGTAAATTATATGCCTAAAGTTGCATTAGTAGAAACTAAACCAAGTAGAACAAATTTTAAGAAAGAGTTTGATGACGAGTTCGAGTTTGATCAATATCAGCTTTGCTCCGACCCAAACATTAAGAAAGTACTAAGACGAGATGTAGATATCGAAATTGATATTGATGCCTATGACTGGCTCATTCTCGTAGGAAGTGACGCACTTAAGTTTTTCACTTCTGAAAATTCAGTCACCGAATATTCTGGTAAGAAAGTAGAAGATAAGTTTTTACCTGTTATTAACCCTGCCATGCTTGCATTTAAGCCAGAAGCACAGCGCACATGGGATGACTCTAAGCAAAGTATAGTAGAGTACATTACTGGCGATAAACAAGACACATTAATCACTGACTACAATGCTTGGGGTATACAAGATACTGCCGAAGCAAATGCTTTCTTCCAAGCAGCTATAGACGCTCCCTTGGGTTATATAGGTCTTGACTCTGAGACAACAGGGCTCTATCCTCGTGATGGACACATCCTTGGCTTGTCCCTCTCTTATGAAGCTGATCGTGGAGCATACATTGATACAGAGTGCCTAGACGAAGAGTCTGAGCGCCTGCTCCAAGAGTTGTTTGACAAGAAGATAGTAGTATTCCATAACGCTAAGTTTGACTTGGCATTCTTTGAGTACCACTTTAACTTTAAGTTTCCTCGCTTTGAAGATACCATGCTGTTGCACTATCTCATAGATGAGAATCCTGGCACACATGGCTTGAAGTCTTTAGCTATGAAGTATACAATCTATGGTGATTATGAGAAAGGCATGTACGATTGGATGGCTCAGTATCGCAAAGAGCATGGTATATTGAAAGCAGACTTTACATGGGATGCTATTCCTTTTGATATTATGAAGTTATATGCGGGTATGGATGCGGCAGTTACATTTCTACTTTACGAAAAGTTTATTAAAATTAAACAAAACAAAAGACTTGCAAAAGTCTATGAGAACATATTAATTCCTGGTTGTCGTTTTCTAACAGATATCCAAGACAATGGCGTACCTTTTGATATAGACAGACTTCAAAAATCTCAGTTGCTTATGCAAGAACAGATTGATGAAGCAATTATAGAGCTATACAAGCACCCTGCAATTAGTAAATTTGAGAAAATTAATGGAAAAGATTTTAACCCTAACAGTACTGTTCAGCTTCGTAGTTTATTATTTGATTTCATTGGTCTTAATCCTACTGGAAAGAAAACAGGTACTGGTGCAAACTCAACAGACGCGGAAGTTCTTGGAGAGCTTGCGGAGCAATCCGATGTTCCCGGACTTATCCTTGCTATTAGACAAAAATCCAAAATTAAAAATACTTATTTGGACAAAATCCTACCACAGCTGGACCGTGATAGCCGGTTACGCACGGGCTTTAACCTTCATGGCACAACTAGTGGGAGGCTCAGCTCTAGTGGTAAGCTTAATATGCAACAGCTCCCTCGTGACAATCCTATTGTAAAAGGTTGTATTAAAGCAGCGGCAGGACACAAGATCGTAGCAATGGATTTAACAACCGCAGAAGTATATGTAGCGGCGATTTTAGCAAAAGACAAAGCACTTATTGAAGTGTTTAAGTCTGGAGGCAACTTTCATAGTGCTATTGCTCACAAAGTATTTAAGCTACCTTGTGAAGTCTCAGAAGTCGCCAACTTATATAGTATGCAAAGACAAGCGGCCAAAGCTGTAACCTTTGGTATTATGTATGGAGCAGGTGCAAACAAGATTAGTGAGCAAGTAACAAAAGATAGTGGTAAACCTTTTAGTAGGAAAGATGCACAAGAAGTTATTGACGACTACTTTGCAGAGTTTCATAAGTTAAAAGAGTGGATCGAAGACAATCAAAAATATATCCAGCAAAATGGATTCATTTACAGCTTCTTCGGAAGAAAGAGGAGATTACCAAATGTCGCATCGACAGACAAAGGCATCCAGAGCCATAGCGTTAGGTCTGGTCTTAATTTTCTGGTGCAGTCTGCTGCTAGTGATATTAACCTTCTAGGAGCGATAGACATGAACTCTTGGATTAAAGCAAATAAAAAGAAAGCTCGTATCTTTGCTTTAGTACACGATTCCATTTTAGCAGAAGTACCAGACGAAGAAGTAGATGAGTATATGCTCAAGCTCGCAGAGTACGTACAGCTTGACAGAGGGCTCTCTATTCCTGGCACTCCTGTAGGCTGTGACTTTGAGATCATACACCAAGACTACTCAGGTGGTAAGTTCGAGAAAATGTATGGTGATAACGTATAAAAACCTACCCAAGCTGACATTCCCATGTTTCCTATTAGACTCAGGAAACTGGGATATGGCAGACGGTTTACTCTTCATAGATGGAGAGTTGCTAGATGATAAGAATCAGTCCGGTAAGACATTAGGCGCTCGTAGAGTACAGACCCCTCATAAGAATTTACATATACTCAAACGCATGGTGTCTAACCGTACTGGACTAGTAAAGCAACGCACAAAGTATTTTATAGATAATGCAGGACACCCTTTCATTTATGAAAAGACTCTTATGTTACCTTTAAAATATTTAAAGATCAATAAAGTAGTAAAGAAAGATACTGCGGCATTGATATGGGTAAAGGGATACAACTTTCCTTTTACCGTACCACGCCCTCCCGAGACAGGATATACTTGGGCGGGGATCTTGCATGTAAAGGGATTACCTTGGATGCTTTACGAGTATTCTGAAAAGAAACTCAAGGACACAAGAAGAAAAGTATAATATGGCTAAAAGACGCAAAACTCTCGCAGGAGCTAGTTTAGAGCTACGAGAAATAGAACCCTTAACCAGAAATCAGTTGACAGCATTTGAGTCATCAAAAAATTTAGTACTGCATGGATTAGCAGGAACAGGAAAGACCTTTATATCGTCCTATCTAGCTTATGATGATATGTCTAAAGGTTTATATCAAAGTATGGTAATTATTCGAAGTGCCGTTCCTACAAGGGACATTGGATTCTTGCCCGGCACTGAAAAAGAGAAAGGCTCAGTATATGAAGAACCTTATAAAGATATAGCCAACGACTTGTTTGGTCGTGGGGATGCATATGAAATCCTCAAAAATAAAGGCTTAGTACACTTTATGACTACTTCATTTATTAGAGGCATAACACTTAGAGATGCAGTAATTCTTATTGATGAGTGTCAGAATATGTCTTTTCACGAATTAGATTCTATTATCACTCGCATGGGTGAGAACTGTAGAATAATGTTTTGTGGCGACTTTCGACAGGCAGACCTCAAGCAAAATGGATTACAAGATTTTATCCGAGTTCTAAAACGTATGGATTTATTTACGTTTATTGAGTTTGAAGTAGAAGATATTGTACGATCTGATTTTGTAAAACAATATATTATTGCAAAGAATGAATTGAATCTATGAAAGCAGTCATAAGTCACAGGATATATATGGATTGTAGTGCTGAACTACAGGAAGCTGTTGATAAAGAGCTTACATATGTTATTCCCACGCACAACCCACTCGATCCACCCCAAGTGATTAAAAACATGGGCATAATTCGTAACGGGTTAGTATCTTTACCTATAGGGCGTACGGATTTAATACCAGAGCACTATGAAATAATTGATAAGCGTGTACACAAGCCTGTTGACTTTCCTGAGTTTAAGTTTGAGCTACGAGAAAGTCAGAAGAAGGTTTTTGATGAGATCGAAGACAATTCTATAATTAACGCATGGGTCAGTTGGGGAAAGACTTTTACAGGTTTAGCTATAGCAGGTAAGCTTGGACAAAAAACACTTGTTGTTACCCATACCGTCCCATTGCGTAATCAGTGGGCAAAAGAAGTAGAAAAAGTATACGGATTTAAGCCAGGCATCATAGGCAGTGGTAGATTTGAACTTGATGCTCCTATAGTAATTGGGAATACTCAGACTCTTTACCGAAACGTAGAAAAGATTCGTAAGGAGTTTGGGACAGTCATACTAGACGAGATGCATCATGTTAGTAGCCCGACCTTTAGCAAAATACTAGATACAAATTACTGTAGGTATAAGATAGGTCTATCAGGAACTATAGAAAGAAAGGATGGTAAGCACGTTGTGTTCAGAGATTACTTTGGTAATACTCTTTTTAAGCCACCAAAAGAAAACTATATGACCCCTACAGTACATCTTGTAGCATCTGAGATTCGTTTCATGGATGGTGCAAAAACCCCTTGGGCTAACAGAGTAACTAAGTTAGCTAATGATGAAGAGTACAGACATACTATAGCAATGCTTGCTGCGGCCTACGCCGCAAAAGGGCATAAAGTTCTAGTAGTGAGTGATAGAGTTAGCTTTTTAAAAGCCTGCTCCGAGCTAACAGGGGATAAGTCCGTATGTGTCACTGGAGAAGTAGCACACGAAGACAGAGAAAAGCTTGTAGACGAAATTCTCTATGGAAATAAGAATGTTCTTTACGGAACGCAAGCAATTTTCTCAGAGGGTATATCAGTTGATACACTTAGTTGTTTGATACTGGCTACCCCCGTAAACAATGAACCACTACTCACACAGCTTGTGGGACGAGTGATTCGGAAAAAGGAAGGTAAAATATCACCTGTGATAATAGATATCCACCTGAAAGGAAATACGGCTCGAAAACAAGCCTCCAATCGTGTCGGGTTCTATATGAAGCAGGGCTGGGATATGAAGTACCTTTAGAAAAATAATTCTTGACAAATTGGTAAAAAGGAAGTATAATAGTGCTCTTATTTGATTGGAAGAAGGTTTATGATACGGCAGAGGGCAACATTTCCTCGTGTGTTTTGATTATGGAGATGCTAGTAAAAAAGCAACTACCAAAAAACAAGTACGACCGTATATATAAATACTCTAATAAAAATTTTACAGGTTCCAGCTTTCTCCTTCACGGAGATATGCTCCTGTACCACTCCTATAAGTACACTCACAGAGAATTAGCCATATACTATGCCCTAGCTTCTTTAAGAAACTATGCAGAGTATATTACTTCTCATAAAACTACACTAGATCCACTACATTGTCCTGTGGATTTAGATCTAATCAAAGATAACAGGCTACTCATAGTATTACCGGACGAAATAACGTTCATCTATGAAGAAGTCACACTGGAGACTATACACTAATGGCATTATCATTTAATAAGCAAACGGGCGGAGCCCAAAAATCATCCATCAATACCTTTCAATACAAAGACGGCGATAACAAGATGCGCGTAGTTGGCGACATTCTTGCACGTTATGTCTATTGGATCGAAGGCGAGAATGGCAAAAACATTCCTTTAGAGTGCCTATCTTTTGATAGAAATTCTGAGCGATTTAATAACAAAGAACAAGATTGGGTTCGTGAATACTACCCTGATCTTAAGTGTGGCTGGAGCTATGCGTGTCAAGTAATTGACCCGAATGATGGCGTAGTCAAAGTAGCAAACCTAAAGAAGAAGTTGTGGGAGCAAATCATTACTGCCGCAGAAGATTTAGGCGACCCTACTGATAATACAACTGGATGGGATATTTGTTTCAAGCGAGTAAAGACTGGCCCCTTACCTTACAATGTTGAGTATCAACTCCAAGCATTGAAGTGCAAGTCTCGTGCTCTTACAGAAACTGAGTTAGCATCTATTGCAGACTTGAAGTCTATGGATGATGTTATGACACGTCCTACTTCTGATGCACAGAAAGAGTTGCTAGACCGTTTGCGTAACCACGGTGCAGAGACTGACGACGAAGCATTAGACGCGGAGTTTAATGTAGGATGATTCTCTTTACGGCAGACTGGCACATAAAGCTGGGACAGAAGAACGTCCCAGTAAAGTGGGCGACAAACCGTTACAGAATGTTCTTTGAACAAGTATATGCACTAGAAGCACAGTGTGATATGCACATCATTGGTGGCGATCTCTTTGATCGTCTGCCAAATATGGAAGAGTTAGAGCTTTACTTCTCGTTTATTCGAGGAGTAAAGATTCCAACCATTATCTATGACGGAAACCATGAGGCTACAAAGAAGCATAAGACTTTTTTTACTCAACTAAAGCAAGTTTCCAGAGATATTAACCCACTCATCAATGTAGTAGATATTTCATACATTGACGAAGACTTTGGGTATGGTATACTGCCTTATGCAGATCTTCACAGAAAAGGTGCGATAGAACATTTTGACACGAGTAAGCCTTTGTTTACCCATGTCCGAGGAGAGATACCACCACATGTAAAACCAGAAGTCGACTTAGATATGTTTGAAGACTTCCCAGTTGTGTTTGCAGGAGATTTACACTCCCATAGCAATACACAAAGAAATATTGTATACCCAGGCAGTCCTATGACTACCTCGTTTCATAGAAGCTTAGTAAAGACAGGATACTTACTTATCAATGAGCAAGATTGGAGTTGGATGTGGGAAGAGTTTAGACTACCACAGCTACTTCGTAAGACCCTGACAAGTACTGAAGAAATGACCGCTACAGAGTTTGACCATACAATCTATGAAGTAGAGGGCGATATACAAGATTTAGCAGGAGTAAAGAACTCAGAACTCCTTGATAAGAAAGTAGTAAAACGAAAGTCGGAAGCCTCTTTAATTATGGATAAAGAGATGACCATACAAGAAGAGCTAGTAGAGTACTTAACATACATACTAGAAATCAACCCTGATAAAATACCAGATATCATAGGAACATACAATGATTACACTTCGAACATTGAAATGGGATAACTGCTTTAGCTACGGTTCTGGTAATGAGTTACAATTAGACGACAATACTGTTACACAAATCCTTGGTACTAACGGTATGGGGAAGTCCTCCATACCGTTAATCATTGAGGAAGCATTGTATAATAAAAACTCAAAGGGCATTAAAAAAGCAGACATTCCAAACAGGTATGTAAATGATGGTTATAATATATGTCTCTCCTTTACAAAGGATGATGATAGATACACAATTACTGTCAACCGAAAAACAAGTATAAAAGTTAAACTCGAAAAGAATGACTCTGATATATCTAGTCATACGGCTACGAATACCTATAAAACTTTACAAGAGATTCTTGGAGTTGACTTTAAAACATTCTCACAGCTAGTATATCAAAATACTAATGCGAGTTTGCAGTTTTTAACCGCAACAGATGCTAACCGTAAGAAGTTCCTAATAGACTTGTTACACCTAGAAAAGTACGTTGAGTTGTTCGAAGTATTTAAAGGTGCGTCTAGAGAAGTATCCAGTACGTCTGCTACGATAGCAGGGAAGTTAGCAACAGTAGAAAAGTGGTTAGAAACAAATAAATTGAGTGATACGATCATACTGCCCATGTTGGATTTGGAAATTGATACATCTAAGGAAGAGAAAGATCTAAGTTCTTTGACGGCAGAGATTATAAATATCTCCGAAAAAAACAAAAAAATTACTACAAATAATCAATACAAGGTACTGCTCGATCAAATAGATATAGCAGCTATTCAGACTTCGGAAGTAACACAGTATGAATCCTATGATGATTTGCAGGAAGAGTTTGGCAATGTAAAAGCAGTCGCTGCGGGTGCACAACGAACCTTAGAAAAGCTAGAACAATTGAAGGAAGTATGTCCCACTTGTAAGCAATCTATCGATGTCTCTGCAGAAAAAGCAATGATTGCAGGAGAGCAGAAGAAGCGTGACGAAGCTCTGGAAATGATAAGTAGTATTAAACCTAAGATATTGAGTATTAAGACACGCAACTTAGAGTTTGAAAGAAATGTTACAGCGCAGAAAGATTGGGAAGATTTAGTACGTTCTTTTGATTCAAGCCTCCCAAGAGTAATCTTGGACAAGCAAAAGCTTGAAGAAAAGCGGGCATTGATTGAAGAAACCTTAACTGAAGCAAGGCGTTTACAATCTGACAATTATGTCGAGAACGAGAGAAGAACAAGACTTAATACGCGTATTCAAGTTATTCAAGAACAAACCGCAGAGTTTGTTGAGCAACAAGAAGAGTATGATGGTAAGTTATTGGGAAATCAAAAGCTCGAAGCAGAGTTAGACACCCTTAAGAAGTCCTTTAGTACAAACGGACTTCTTGCATATAAGATTGAAAACCTAGTTGGTGAACTAGAAGAGTTAGCAAATGAGTACTTGGCCGAATTGTCTGATGGTCGTTTTACCCTTGAGTTTGTTGTCTCTAACGATAAATTGAACGTACAAATTACCGATAATGGTAATGTAGTAGATATTCTAGCACTTTCCTCTGGAGAGTTAGCAAGAGTGAATACCGCTACTCTAATAGCAATTCGTAAGCTAATGAGTAGTATTTCAAAGTCTAAAATCAATATATTGTTCTTAGACGAAGTAACCAACGTACTCGATGATCAGGGTAGGGAAAAGCTAGTAGAGGTTCTATTGAGAGAAGATATGAATACATATATTGTTTCTCATGGATGGTCACACCCTTTACTTGAAAAAATCGAAGTAGTTAAGGATGGAAACATTAGTACACTGGAGAAGTAAATGGGTGGTGGCAGACGTAGAGCTTGGTGGAATGTGGTAAGTGGAGCAGAGCTTACTGAAAATTATTGGAAACACGATTGCGGTTATATACAAATATCAGTACTAGAAGGAAAAGTTTGTGAATGCTGTGGTATGAGCGAGGAAGAGTATGGTAGACTCAAGAGCGAAGGGAGCGAGAGGAGAGTATCTAGTACGTGATATGCTTCGAGAAGCTACTGGTTTAAAATTTGAAAGAGTGCCTGCCTCTGGTGCTCTTGAATACCTGAAAGGGGACTTGTATGTCCCTAATCAGAGAAATCATTTTTGTATAGAGGTAAAAAACTATAAAGATTCACCATTGAGTGATAGAATATTTACTCAACCTAAGACTAACAATCTTATACGTTGGTGGAAGAAAGTTGTAATACAAGCGGCAGGTGGCGATCAAAAGCCAATGCTATTTTTTAAATATGATCGATCCAAAGTATTTGTAGTAACAGAGATAAAACCAGAAAACACAGATGAGTATCTGTACATTCGGTTCTTAAACTGTTATGTACTCTTAGCAGAAGATTGGTTAGTGAAAGAAAAAGTGGAGTGGATAGGTGGCTTTTAATTTTAATGAACGTGTTGGCGGTGCAGATAACACAACACTAATAGTAGACGCACTAAACTTAGCTTTTCGCTGGAAACATCAAGGCAGAACTGACTTTCGAGACCAGTATGTAGAAACAGTAAAATCTCTAGCACATTCTTATAATTGCGGCAATATAATTATTACCGCAGACTGGGGATCTTCTAGTTATAGAAAAGAGATATTACCTGAGTACAAACAGAATCGAAAAGATAAGTATGCTACACAAACGGACGCAGAGAAGCAAGCATTTGTTGACTTCTTTGAAGAGTATGAGGAAACACTAGAGCTACTAGCAGAGAATTATACTGTTCTTCGTTACAAAGGTGTAGAGGCGGATGATCTTGCTGCCCATCTAGTAAAGGATAAGAAGCAGTACGGTTTAGAGGAAATATGGCTAGTATCAAGTGACCGAGATTGGGATTTACTAATACAAGAAGGCGTAAGTAGATTTTCATATGTTACTCGAAAAGAAATAACAATAAACAACTGGAGCGAGCACTACAATGTAACACCTGAAGAGTATATATCTTTCAAGTGTCTCACAGGCGATAAAGGAGATAACGTCCCAGGTATAAATGGCATAGGCCCGAAGAGAGCAGAACAGCTTATACGAGACTACGGCGATGCAATGAATATATATGATAACGTACCAATAAGTGGGCATTATAAGTATATTCAAGAACTGAACCAGAATGCCGAGGTTTTGCTAAAAAACTACGAGTTAATGGATTTAATAACATATTGCGATGATGCAATTGGAGCAGACAACGTGTCTGAGATACAGGAGAGAATGGGTTAATGGACCAATATCAAAGTTTTATACATAAAAGTCGATATGCACGATGGCTAGAGAGTGAAGGTCGTCGAGAGACGTGGGAAGAGACAGTTCAAAGATATGTTGATTTCTTTAAAGAAAGAGAGCAGTTGAACGATGAAGAGGGTCAAGAGATATTTGACGCTATTCAAGCTATGGAGGTTATGCCTTCTATGCGATGCATGATGACGGCAGGTGAAGCACTTAAACGTGATAACGTAGCAGGCTTTAATTGTAGTTATTTACACATTGACCATCCACGAGCTTTTGACGAGCTTATGTATGTATTAATGTGCGGAACGGGAGTAGGCTTCAGTGTAGAACGTAATTTTATTACTAAACTACCAGAAGTAGCTGAATCCTTCCATAAAACAAGCTCTACTATTGTAGTAAGTGATAGTAAGCTAGGATGGGCGAGTGCCTTCCGTGAGTTGATTGCTATGCTTTATGCAGGTAAATTACCTCAGTGGGACATGAGCCGAGTACGTCCAGCAGGTGCTAGACTTAAGACATTTGGTGGAAGAGCTTCAGGCCCAGAGCCGTTAGAAGACTTATTTCGTTTTTGTACTGTAATATTTCAAAAAGCAGCAGGTCGTAAACTAACAAGTATAGAATGTCATGATGTTGTATGTAAGATTGCAGATATTGTAGTAGTAGGCGGTGTACGTCGTTCTGCTCTCATTAGTCTTTCAAATCTTTCTGACCAACGTATGTCAAAAGCTAAGTCTGGTGCTTGGTGGGAAAATGAAGGTCAACGTCGTCTAGCAAACAACTCAGTAGCATATACAGAGAAGCCTGACTTCGAAGCATACCTTACTGAGATGAAGAACTTGTATGAATCTAAGGCAGGTGAGCGCGGTCTCTTTAGTCGCATAGCGGCACAAAAGATTGCTGCAAGAAATGGTCGTAGAGACGCTACTCATGACTTTGGTACTAACCCTTGTTCTGAGATTATTCTACGAAGCAATGAGTTTTGTAACTTATCAGAAGTAGTAGTACGAGCAGACGATAATCTTGAAACACTAAAGAAAAAAGTAAAAATAGCCACCATTATCGGTACTTTACAGTCTACATTAACAGACTTTAGGTATCTACGGGTGCGCTGGAAGCGTAACACTGAAGAAGAAGCATTGCTTGGAGTAAGTTTGACCGGAATTATGGATCATGCCACTTTAGGTGACCCTAACTCAGAAGTGCTACCACAATGGCTAGAGGAGATGAGAGATGTTAGTATTGAAACGAACAAGGAATGGGCTGCGAAGCTTGGTGTTAATCAGTCTGTGGCTATTACATGCGTTAAGCCTAGTGGGACTGTTTCTCAGCTTGTTGATAGTGCTTCCGGCATTCATCCTCGGTTCTCTAAGCATTACATTCGGAGAGTACGTAGCGACAAGAAAGACCCGCTTGCACTCTACATGGAACAAGCAGGATTCCCAATAGAACAGGACGTGATGTCTCCATCCTCTGTTGTATTTAGTTTCCCTGTAAAAGCTCCTGAGGCAAGTACCTGCGTGAAAGAAGTGGGTGCTATGGAGCAGTTAGCTTTATGGAAGACATACCAGAACCACTGGTGTGAACATAAACCTAGCGTAACAGTTTATTATACTGATAGCGAGTATCTCCAAGTTGCACAATGGATTTGGGACAACTTCGATATGTGTTCTGGTATTAGTTTGTTGCCTACAAGCGACCACGTTTATCAGCAAGCACCTTATGAAGATATTGATGCAGAAGAGTATGAAAGACTGTTAGCGGCTATGCCGCAAGATGTAAAATGGGAAGAATTATCCCAGTTTGAAAAAGAAGATAACACTACTGGATCTCAAGAACTTGCCTGTGTAGGCGGAGCTTGCGAAATAGTATAAACCCTCGCTACTGATAATATCACTAGCAAAACTATTTAAATAGGAAATTATAATGACTGAAGTAACTGAAAATGAAGTACAAACCATCTCTATGAACGACAAAGA
>TARA_R100000541_G_scaffold43269_2_pt1 | contig 21540 bp, 23 predicted proteins | sample TARA_R100000541 | Tara Oceans TARA_R100000541 (sample SAMEA2621416) | marine metagenome | biome: marine biome (ENVO:00000447); feature: surface water layer (ENVO:00002042); material: "saline water (ENVO:00002010), including plankton (ENVO:xxxxxxxx)" | depth 5 m | reverse complement strand
CGCCGCCTTGGCGCAAGCCGTGGACTGGCGGAGGGGCATCGGTCAGCCTGCCGGAACGGTTCAACGGCGAAGCCTATCGGGGCATCAATATCCTGATGCTTTGGGCGACCGCGATGGCCAAGGACTACAGCTCAGCCCGCTGGATGACGTTCAATCAGGCCAAGCAGCTTGGGGGTCATGTCCGACAGGGCGAGAAATCCGCCACGGTCGTGAAATACGGCACCGTCGAGCGTGAGGACGAGAACGGCGAGGAACGCCAGATCCCTTATGCCAAGGCCTACCGCGTGTTTAACGCCGACCAGATCGAGGGTTTGCCCGCAGAATTCTACATCCTGCCCGATCCGCCCCGTGATCTTGGTACCGTGGCCGATCCCGCGTTGGAGGCATTCTTTGCCGCGAGCGGCGCTCAGATCGACAGCACCGAGGAGCCGCGCGCCTATTACAACATCAAGACCGACCGCATCCACATGCCGCCGATCGCGACGTTTCACAGGGCCGCAGGATACTATGGCACCTTGGCCCACGAGCTGACCCACTGGACAGGAGCAACGAAGCGATTGGACCGCTTGGGCCGGTTCAACGACCGCAAGGCCTACGCGTTCGAGGAACTGGTCGCTGCAATCGGAAACTGCATGCTTTGCGCGCAGATCGGGGTGGAGCCTGAATTCGACCAGAGTGCAGCCTATGTCGAAGGATGGCTTGAGGCGATGAAGGAAGACAGCCGCGCGATTTTCCGCGCCGCGTCCGAGGCGCAGAAGGCCGTGGATTACATCATGGACCACACCGCACAGGCCGACCGGATGGCCGCAGAGTAGTAGCCTGCACTGCCCAAATGATCGAGGCCCCCGTCAGCAGGCGGGGGCCCTTTGCGTTCTGGCGTGATCCAGGTGGTGGCGGTTTAAGGGTGACCTGTCGGCGGGCAACCTGAAGGTCACCCGCCGACAGGCCCGGCGCTTCGCGCGGACGGGCATGTAATGCCCGGCACCTGAAGTCGTATAGTGACAGAGTGCCCCCTTGAGATAGGATAAAAAATCGCTCTTAGCGATCTTGTATCGCAAAAAGAAGATCCTATGTATGTTTTATCGGTATGCCGGGCTTCGGTTCGGTTCGGAATAAAATCGCTGTACTTAGGGTCGGTTCACCGATCCGTGGAGGGGCTAGTTCCCTCTGACGCCTACCCCCAAGCGGCCCCTGTGGCGGCGGCGGGGCGGCGGCCCCCCGGGCGACCCCGGGGGGCCAGCATAAGGGATAAGGACGGTCTCTCCGTTCCTCGCGCTGGTGGCGACACCCTTCCGCAATCCTGCGGCAGGGCCAGCAGAGGAGGCCATAACATGGCTTACGACACCGACGAGATCAGCCAGCGTGGGACACGCGAGACAAAACGGAAGCGCAAGCCGACGTGGAAGTCTCGCCTGTTAAAGGGCGCATTCTGGGTAGCCTGGGGGATGGGGAAACTCTTTGACCTCATCGAATGGCTGTCCCGGTTGTCCGGCGACTAACCGCGCGACCCTTAATGTTCGCATTTGGCGAAAGGAGGACCGAGAATGCTAGGTGAAGCACTGAGATTGATCCGGGTCTTCCATGACCTGAAACAGAACGAGTTGGCGGAACGCCTCGATATTTCCCAATCGCACCTTTCTGATATCGAACGATGCCGGAAAGTGCCAAGTCAGGAAATCGTTGCACGATACGCCGAAGAGTTTGATCTGCCAGTCAGTTCGATCTGGTTTTTTGACGAGAAGCTGACAGAAGGCACGACGCCGGGCGCTATCGAGAAAGCGCGTGGGGTTGTCGCTGACAAGATACTTGATTTTCTGAGGATGATCGAGCGGAAGCGAGCGTCATCATGACGAAGCGCCGCGACAAGTCCTATGCCCTCGATCAATGTGCCCTTTATCGGTGCAGCACACGCAAAAAATTGTTCAAACTATTACAGACCAGTTCCGAGAAGTTTGCTGAGTTGAAGGCCGCACCCGATCTCTACAAGCCTCTGCGCAAGAAGAAAAAAGACGGAACATTCCGTCCTGTCCTTGCACCACGGGGCGATCTGAAGCGTATCCAACGGCGGATCGGAGAGTTGCTGCTGCGGGTGAAAACTCCGGACTACCTGATGTCGCCAGTGCGCGGTCGCTCGAACATCGACAATGCCGCACGGCATCGCGGTGCAGCGGCGTTCCATCTTCTCGACATCGAAGATTTCTATCCGAGCTGCACAGCCAGCAAGGTAGCATGGTTCTTTGGCAAATATCTCGGGTGCCCTCCCGACGTAGTGAAGGTCCTCCTTGATCTCACAACGCTGAGCGGGGTTCTGCCAGCCGGAAGCCCTGCCAGCCCATCGCTGGCCTTTTGGGCCTACGCTGACATGTGGGACGAGATTGATCAGCTGACCCGTGATGCCGGATGCCAGGTTAGCGTGTATGTCGATGACATAACAGTTTCTGGGCAAAGCGTTCCCGGGGTGCTGATCCATGCGATCAAGGAGCGGCTTGCCCACCATGGTCACAGCTTCAAAGCGTCAAAGGAAATCGGACAGATTAATGCGCCGGTCGTCGTGACGGGCGTCGTGGTGCGAGATCGAACGCTTCTCATGCCAAACGTCCAGCATCTGGAGCGTCATAAACTGAGGGCAGAGGTCGCGAAGCTGCCCGAAGGATACGAGAAGGCTCAGAAGATGGCCTCCCTAATAGGGCGTGAAGGTACCGAGCGACAAATCTTGGCGCGCAATAATGTTCACTGATTTTCAATGATGGATTTACATGACGACTGTTTTCTTTTCCTACTGCCACGCTGACGAAGCACTACGAGACCAGCTAGAACGCCAGCTTAGAATCCTTCAGCGTCAAGGCCTGATAGAGACCTGGCACGACCGCCGTATTGAGGCTGGGCAGGACTTCGCCGGTGAGATCGACGCGCACATTGAAGCCGATGAGATCATCCTACTGCTGGTAAGCCCAGATTTTCTAAACTCTGACTATTGTTATGAGATCGAGATGACCCGTGCGCTGGAACGGCACAAGGCGGGAGAGGCCATCGTGATCCCGGTCATTTTGCGCGATTGCCTCTGGCATGGCGCACCCTTCGGCAAGTTGATGGCCACGCCAACGGACGGCCGACCGGTCACGCAATGGCCAGATATCGACCATGCGTTCCGTCTCGTCGCCGAAGCCGTTCAGGCAGCAGCAAAGCGCATAGGTAATTCACAAGCGGTCACCAGGCCGTCTGCGGCACCCAGCAACATGCAGAATACGCAGTCAGTCAACAGATCGACACCGGATCAAGTGATCCGGTCAAGTAATCTTCGGGTGGCCAAAACGTTCACGGATCGTGATCGTGATGCATTCCAGACTGAGGCGTTTGATTTCATGGCAAAATATTTCGAGAACTCGCTTTCTGAATTGTCTGTTCGCAATCCCGAGATTGACGGGTCGTTCCGCAGGCTTGACGCAAATCGCTTCAGCGCTGTTGCCTACCATAACGGTCAGGCTGCGAGCCGCTGTACCGTATTCATGGGGGGGCGGCATATGGGGGGCATTGCTTACACTGCGACCGAAAATGCAGACACCAACGGGTTCAATGAGAACCTAACCGTCGAGGCCGATGAGCAAACCCTGTATCTGCGGAGTATGGGGATGGCACACTTCGGCCAAAACAGAGACCAGAAGCTGACGTTTGAGGGTGCGGCAGAAACTTACTGGCAGATGTTTGTGCAGCCACTTCAGTGACAACTGCGGCACCTTCAAAGGTTTCTGTTCTCTTTTTTTCCGATGTTTTCATCAAGGTTGCGAAACCTGCTTGGCGGGATGACGGAAAATCACGGGCGCGAGGCCAGTCTCGGGATCATTCTCGTTTAGGACAATTTTCCATGACCTAAATACTGCTTCGATGGGTGACCTGTCAGGCTTGGTACCTGTCAGCGGACAGTTGACTTTGTTCTTCATGGGCCCCCGGGACTGAAATGCACATAAGCCAAAGGCACCGTTCCACATGACGATGTCGCCAATTTCAGGTGAGGCATAGCCTCCCATTTGGATATCCCCAGTGGGGTCGAACACCAGCTTCCAGTCCTGGCCATACGAGAGGCAGAGGTCAGGTCTGTGCTCCACATAGTGAATACTGAATAGGTCATCGCCTTGGTCGTGCATTGTAACGAAACCAAGATCCTTATCGAGTTTGACAACAAGCATGGCCAGTTCAGCCCCTCTGCCAAAGTTGCAGAGACCAATTTCTCCCACTTCGAAGTCGGCCATGGGCCTGAGAGTTGTTGAAAATAGAACTTCCATAAGATCACCTAAACTGGCTGCATGTTGTTGTAGAATTTCGTACCCTGCCGTGAGGCCGGTGATACCGGAAGGTGGGATAGTACAAGAGGGACAAAATCAATGGAACTAGCTGAAGGGTTGCATTTGCACACGATCAAAAAATTCAAGTTTGATGGCCATTTGTTTGAAATCAAGATGATCACCGATGAAGACGGTTGGAACTTAAAGGTCTTTGTCGATGGGAAACCAACAAGAGTGGACGGCAGTGTGAGCCATGAAGCCCTGCAAGACGCGGCGCACTACAAAGTTGGCGATCCGCGCGAGATAATCGCAGACGCGTTGGAAAAGCACATCAAGGATAGCGCAGGTTAGCGTAATTGTTTGCCAAAAACGGTGGTTTTTGGAAGGGAGTTCTATTGCCGATTGTGGCCAGAAGATCCTTGACAAAATCCACCAAGAACAGCGTTTCTGTTACCAATAGTTGCAAGGATTGCGATGATGGAAAGTCGAAATGTATCAACGTTTACCGCAGCAAATAAGCTGACATGGGAGGCTTCGGCGCATCTTCATGGTGAAGGCAAGGATTGGGAAGCACTGATTGCAGATGCGGCTAAACCCAACTTTTCGACCTTAGATGATTGCATCACCCAGACGCTCAAAAACCTCAGCATCTCTGGCCGTAGCGCCGTTCAGGTTGGCTGCAATAATGGACGCGAACTCTTATCACTTGCTTCACTTGGTGCGCTGCCAGCGCTTGGCATAGACCAATCACCCGCCTTTTTGGCGCAGGGAGCGCATCTTGCGCAACTTTGTGGCCAATCGCCTCGCTTTCTTGAAGCAGATATTTATAATCTGCCGGGCAATGTTGGTCGTTATGATCTTGTTTTTATTACTATTGGTGTCTTGGGTTGGATGCCAGACTTGACGAGGTTTTTTGAGATCATCTCTAACCTTATGAATTCTGATGCAAAGCTGGTAATCTATGAAACTCACCCGTTTCTGGAAATGTTTGAACCAGATTCCGCCAAACCACTTGAACCTCACTACAGCTACTTTGATAGCTCTGCACATCCGCATGAGGGAGCTATTACGTATGACGGGAGTGAAGGTGGCGAAGCCCCAACAGGCTACTGGTTTTCGCATACTTTGGGCGCGGTCGTCACTGCTTGCATCGCAGCGGGCCTGACCATCGAAATGCTTTCCGAACACGCCCATTCAAATCGCGAAGCTGAATTTGACATTTATGAGGGCCAGAAATCGCAAATGCCACTTAGTTTTACATTGATCGCCGCAGGATAATTGCCCTCAATGGGTTAATATTTCCGACATAGCAGACCCGCTTGAGGCTCCAAAGAACCGTCGTTTTCGGAACGGTTGTGCCAACGCACGAACTCAATAATCTAAAGAGATTTGCGGAGCCGTGGGCCAACTTCATCGAAGCCTGCACGAAGGTAAAAGTCAAAGGTTCGCTTCCACTCAGGTTGGTTAGGCGCTCCAACCTCTAGCCGATTCCATTTCCGTGAGCGGGCAAAGTCAATCGCTTCCTGTATCAAAGCACCTGCAATGCCACGAGACCGAAGCTTTGGTGCTACGTAAAGTTCGGATATCTCACCGAAGACTCCACCAGCATAAATGGCTGCGCATTCGTTTAGCATTATCAGTCCTGTAGGCGATGTGCCCTCAAATGATATGAATCCAAAAACATGATCGTTTTTCAATACTGCTTCGGTGTCATTCGAAATCTTGCCTAAGGATGGGCCTTTGCCAGCAGCTAATTCATCGATTAGGTCATAGACAAACCCAGCTACAATATCTGCATGTTTGATATCGACTTGTTTGATGCTGATGGATGTAGTGTTCAAGAAATGACCCTCTTCGCCGCGTGAACTTCTAAACCTTTTGGTAGAGCGTTGCGTCGTTATCGGCAACGGCAGCAATGCGCCTCATTCAACAAACGCTCCTTTTTTGACAGGGTGCCGGAGGTCTGGTGTGCGGACAAACCGGACTTATGCAGTCGCGCCTATTGCTGACGCAGCATTTGTTCGCAGTCGCGGCGATGATTGTTTGGCGGTGCAGAAAATTTCACCAAAGCCGCCGTTCAGGCGGGTCAGCTACGCCAGATCTAATATTGACCTTTCGCCGCACGATGCAGGAGCTTACATGTCGCGGACCTTTCGGACCTTCGCTACAACTGAGCCAATGTCCGGTTCAGCGAACCATTCAACAAACGGTGGTTTTTGGAAAGGGGCGAAAGACGGAAGATCCTTGACAAAGCCCCGCAATAACGGCGTTTTTATGCCAATACTTACAAGGGTTGCGATGATGGAAAGTCGAAATATATCAAAGTTTACCGCAGCAAATAAGCTGACGTGGGAGGCTTCGGCGCGTCTTCACGGTGAAGGCAGAGATTGGGAAGCACTGGTTGCAGATGCTGCTAAACCCAACTTTTCGACGTTAGATGAATGTATCTCCCAGACGCTCAAAAAGCTCAATATCTCTGGCCGCAGCGCTGTTCAGATTGGCTGCAATAATGGACGTGAACTCTTATCTCTCGCTTCATTTGGCGCACTGCCAATGCTTGGCATTGACCAATCGCCCGCTTTTTTGGCGCAGGGCGCACATCTTTCGCAGCTATGCGGTCAGTCGCCTCGCTTCCTTGAAGCAGATATTTATGATCTACCGAGCGATGTTGGTCGCTATGATCTTGTTTTTATTACCATTGGTGTTTTGGGCTGGATGCCCGATTTATCAAGGTTCTTTGAGGTTGTCGCAGGCTTAATGAATTCTGATGCTAAGCTGGTAATCTATGAAACTCACCCGTTTCTGGAAATGTTTGAACCAGATTCCGCCAAACCGTTCGAACCTCATTACAGTTACTTTGATAGCTCTGCGCATCCGCATGAGGGAGCGATTACGTATGATGGAAGTGAAGGTGGCGAAGCCCCAACAGGCTACTGGTTTTCGCATACATTGGGCGCGATCGTCACTGCTTGCACCGCAGCGGGGTTAACCATCGAAATACTTTCCGAACACGCTCACTCAAATCGCGAAGCTGAATTTGACATTTATCAGGGCCAGAAATCGCAAATGCCGCTCAGCTTCACGTTAATAGCTGCTTCGTACCAATAACCCTCGTTATTGGTACTGATGAGAAGCAGTCAATGTTCGGCCGCCAAAAAACCCGATCAAAACACAAGTAGTTGTTGAACATTTTGAGCTGTCTTGCCACAGCGGCCATCCATGGATCGCGCAGCATTTTCCGTAGTTGTCATTCGTATGTCGTATCAGTCTGACATTGTGCGTCAAAAGTGAGCGAAATTTCATATGCTGCCCTCTGCCTTAAAAACCAAGCGGCTATTGTTCAGACGGCCTATTCGATCAGATCTGCCTTGGTTCACGAAATATTGCCTTAGCGGACGAACCGAGTATGTCGGCGGCCCGTTTAGTGAGGTGCAGGCATTTGAAAAGTTAGCTGCGATGATAGGACACTGGGAGCTGCGCGGTTTCGGTCGTTTTGTATTCTTAGATCATGCGACTGAGCGACCGCTGGGACATTTCGGTGCATTGCAGCTCAGCGTCTCGGAGCCTCCTGAAATCACCTGGACAATTTGGGATGAGAAGGATGAGGGCAAAGGATTTGCTACGGAGGCTGGTGTTGCTTTCAAGTGTTATGCAGAACAACAGCTTGGACTCTCGACCCTAATTGCGCATGTGCATTGTGACAATTCTGCATCCCGGAGTTTAGCTGAACGCTTAGGCGGCCAACTGGACGCCGGAGCAGTTCCGCCATCTTGGTTGCCAAGCTCAGTGTTGTATCGGTTTCAATTGATAGCTTGAAGGACCGGCCTTTCAAACAGCGCGCAGCATCATTCACTCTGGGCTCAGTCCTGCCGACCGCTGCGGGAACCATGAAGGCCTGGTCTTGATTGGCGAACGGCAATAGCCGCACGCCAACTTCGTTCAGATGTCGATCCGTTCAGCAATGCTTAGCGCATCTTCCAGCTCAACGCCCAGATAACGCACTGTGCTATCGACCTTCGTATGGCCTAACAAAAGTTGTACGGCGCGGAGGTTCCCCGTCTTGCGGTAAATCTCCGCAGCTTTGGTTCGGCGCATCGAGTGTGTTCCGTATCCGCTGGGTTCCAGGCCAATCGCTGTAACCCAGTCACGAACAAGTCGACCATATTGACGTGTTGAGATATGCGGGCGGTCGTGGAAACGGCTCGGAAACATGAACCGGCACCCGATCATCTCAGGTGATCGCACCCACGCAATGACGGTATCTCTTGTGTTTTCAGTGAGTTCGAACTGAACGGGTTTCTTGGTTTTACTCTGGACTATTGAAACGCGTTCGCGAACGCGCCCGTCTTTGACCAAATCGGCCACAGCGAGTTTGACCAGATCACAGCCGCGCAGCTTGCTATCAATCGCAACGTTGAACAGCGCAAGGTCACGAAGATAACCCGCAAGTTCAAGCCGCGCCCGGATGGCCCACACTTGTTTAGGCAGAAGGGGACGTTTTTGACCGAGCGCTTTACCCCACCTAGGATCAACCGCTTAGCTATGACAAAAACCCCAGGCAAAACCTTTGCGGTTTTGGCAGGTTTTTGTCACACTGAGGCATGATCATCGGATATGCCCGCGTCAGCACTGACGACCAGAGCCTGGATTCACAGACGGATGCCCTTTCGGCAGCCGGTGCCGAGAAGATCTTCGCAGACAAGATCAGCGGATCGAAGCGCGCCCGCCCGGAACTGGATAGAATGCTAGAACAGCTCCGCGACGGTGACGTTGTAACCGTCACGAAGTATGACCGCCTTGCGCGGTCTCTGAAGGACCTCTTGGAGATCGTAGAGGCGATCCGGGAACGCGGTGCCGGCTTCCGGTCCCTGGCCGAAGACATCGACACAACAACACCGGCAGGCCGCTTGGTGTTTCATGTCTTCGCCTCAATCGCCCAGTTTGAGCGTGAGCGGATTTCGGAACGGACCAAGGAAGGTCTTGCGTCAGCGCGCAAGCGGGGCCGGATCGGGGGCAGGCCCCTTGCCCTATCTGTCGTCCAGAAGGACGAAGTGCGTCGCATGCGCGACGAAGAACACCGTGCGATCTCAGAGATTGCACGGCTGTTCAAGGTCAGCGAACGAACGGTGAGACGGGCTTAGGCATGACACTAAACCTCGTAAAACGCCTTGCACGCATCGAAAAACTTGAGGGAGAACTCACCTCAAAAGCGATGCCTCTCCTACAACCGAATGCCGCTATTAGCACAGTCGATCTCTACGTAATGGGCGCGGCCAATAGGACTCTCGCCCAATCTCGTGGCTTTCGGAAAATGATCCAAAGCAGAAATTTTCCGTGTGCAGCCATTCTTTTACGAACTCAAATCGACACAGCCATGCGGATTAATGGCATCCGGTTCTTAGCCGACCCCGAAGCACAACTGCGAACCGTGCTCAGTGGCGACAAAACCTTCCGGCAACTGGCTTCTCCAGACGGCAAAAAAATGACGGACGCCTTTTTGCGAGAACGTCTACAAGAAGAAAATGACTGGATCGGCAGCATCTACCATGAAACCTCCGATTTTGTTCATTTGTCATTCCGCCACCTTTGGACAAGCGCGGCCTCTATTGACGCTGAATCTCAAACTGTGAATTTCGCGATTTCCGGCGAAGATGCCCGCCATGCACCGCCGACATCAATCTCAGAGAAATGAGCTAGAGCACCCAGCCTCTTAACGCATTCACCTGCTCTACGAAAGCAGGTGAAGGCCGATCTGTGCGACCAGGCGGCACTTCAATCATTGGAAAGAGCCGCGCATGAAAATCCGCAAGCCCGCCATCTAGCCCCTCAGCCACAAGTTCACCTTCCATCGTGCCGTTTCGATGAATCCTATAGCCGATGTCGAAAGTAACCAAGCCGCGATCATAGGCACGGTGATGAAGGGCGCAAAGGGCAATCCCGTTGCTGGTTTCATCGGTGCTATCAGGATGGGCGGCTGGAAGGATATGCGCGGCATCGAGCAGGCGCATCTGCACGCCGCACATGGCGCAAGAGTGCGAATATGCCGTTAGCACCCGATCTTTGAAATTCGCATCGCGCAGCGCCTTCTTGGTCGAAATCACGGCGTAGCGGCGCGGTTCAGGCACTTGATCATCGATTTCCTGATCATCGACGCTTTCAGGGTCTGCACAGATCTCTTCAAGGATCTGCAACGCCTCTTCCGAAGATCCGCAGGCATGCAGATCCTCCATGTTGTCGAGATAAGCGCCCATGTAGGCGGGCTTGACCGCAAAAGCGACTTCTTCCTCACCTTTGAAATGAGGCGCCAGCCCGTTGAGCCGTGCAGCTTCCAAAGCTGGTTGGCGAATTTGTATGGATGGCGAACCACCCAGAACCCCAAGGTGCTTATTCACGTCATAGGCGGCAAAAACGCCCAACTCTTCACACCAACCGAGAACGATGGTCTTTCCCCCGACCTCGGGGATAAACCTCTGCCCGCCACCAACTTCAGGCAAGCCGGTCACCTGGATGCGCCATTCGTCCGGCAGCGTTACCCGCCCGCCGAAGGTGAGATTCCAAATATAGACACGGGCGCGATATGATCTCGCGACCGTGATGATCTGATAGCCTGCTGGATGCTCCCCCTCTCCCGAGAGCCGCAAGAAGCTCAATCCACTTTTTTGCAAGGCGTTTTCAAAGAGCTTGAACAGGGCAGGTTTTCTAAGGGGAGGCATGTTCTAATCCGTAGCTTCTATAAGCATTCATCACCGCTTGCGCATACGCCCATGGTCGAAAATTTCTCTATTTATCGAACAGATAGACGACTCTCGTCTTCAGGGATAGTGTCTGGAGCTACCGGGGGACAGGATTTCAGGCGAGAGTAAATGGCAGGCAACCAGAAGATTTACAAAGATGATTTCACGAGGTGGCTTAAAAACCGTCTGAAAGACAAAGGGCTTCAACCGACACTATGTGGTTCGCAAACCAAAGTTGGTGCTGGAGAAAACCATGAGATCAACCTGACAGCCGGTTGGTGGAGCAAGCCCAACTATTCAGGAAGCAAACCACCAAGATGGCTTTATCCTCTGGATGCGACACAAGGCAGCCTTTCGCCCACGCGCGAGAGTAACACATCATTGAACGTGGGCGGCATCAATGCGTCCCAGGGTGACAAGGCGGCGGCGATATTCCGCATTGTTCCGTTAATCAAACAAGATGAGGATGATTTCTTCTCTGACGACGCGCTAGAAATCCAAATTCTGTTTTTGTTTCACGGCCCGACCCCTCAGGGCTCTTCTTCGGAAGTTGTACATTTGAACCCTGATAGCGGAGCAATCGAGTTCAAAGACGTCTCACTGCCATATATCGGCGCTGGTCTTCTCGGTCTTCAACCGCGAGGGCGTCAGTTTCAGATTACAGTTGGCGGCACGCCGCAGACTGTGACCTATGGCGATGTTTTGGATGCCGTAGCCACGGACATAACCGCTGCTCCACAAGGGGGGGCGGCAGGTCCTATATCGGTCTTCGATCTGAGTGATCAGGCGGAGTTTGAAAGCCTCAAGAAGATGGTGACCGATGCATGGAAGGCGGCGGGACCGCCGCCCGCTCTCGCTGCCCCGGCGGGTGCAGGCATGGCCATTGAAGAAGATGAGGATGAGATTGTCGCACCGGCCTCTTTGGAAATCCCGGTAAACACAGAGCTTCTCGGGATCGATCCTGCGGTCTATCGCCAGATCAATGCTGCGCTCGCGTCTGGCAAGCAGCATATTATGCTCTATGGCCCGCCAGGGACGGGGAAAACGACGCTCGCGCGTCATATTGCAACGGTGCTGACGGGCGGGAAATGGACATTGGTAACGGGCTCCTCGGATTGGAGTTCCCAGGACATCATCGGTGGCTATCAACCTATCGGCAGCGGATCAGTAGCTTTCATTCCCGGGGTCTTGCTTCGTCGCTTCGACCGTCCACTCATCATCGACGAGCTAAACCGATGTGACATCGACAAGGTGATCGGGCCGCTCTTCACAGTGCTGTCGGGTCAGCAAACTACCCTACCCTACCGACTCGATATTGAGGACAAGGACAGCCTTCAATATGTGATCCTGCCGGAAAGCAAGCCTTCGGCGGCATCGCATGAGTTTGCGCCGGGACCGCATTGGCGGCTCGTGGCGACGATCAACTCCATCGACAAGGCGTCCCTCTACCAAATGTCCTATGCACTCGCCCGACGCTTTGGCTGGGTCTATGTCGATGCCCCCAGCGACACGGCGGGTTTCATTGCAGCCTTCTTACGCAAGGAAGAACCTGCCTGGGCAGGACCAGCGGCAGAAGTCCCCTGCCCTATCGCTGAATTCTGGCAGGCGATCAACTCGGTACGGGTGATCGGACCTGCGCCCATCATCGACGCAATGAAGGCCGTCCAGGCAATGGAGGAGAATGCGGAGTTTTTTGCTGTCCCGGCTGCTTCAATGAAGGAAGCCCTGCTTGACGCCGTGGACATGGTGCTGCTCCCGATGCTCGATGGAATCGTTGTGCAGGATGCGGAGTTTCTGGCTGGTAAGGCCGTGGAGGTCTTTGGTCTTAATGCTGACCAGAGCAAGCGGGTCAAAGCGCGGATGGCCTCCGTGGCGGTGTGATGGAGACGCTCGACCGGGCTATCAGCGATTATGCGGCAGGGGTGTTCCTGCGGTATTTCCGGCAAGGGACACTAGCGGGGGCGGAAAGCCCTCATCTTGATCACGCACGAGACCTGGACTTGCTTCGTGCGCATTGGGCGCTGTCAGAATCCGTGCGGACATTTCTATCCTACGTTCTAACGCATCGGCACGAAGCCCAAAGCCTGCTGCAATTTGTCAAACGAACGGACGATGCCGTCGCGCGGGGGCGGATCGACGCGCGTGGCACGATGCTCGCGCGGCGTGTTGCTGGGCATCCGTCACTGGTGGTCTATGAAGAGCCAGTGCGCAGCTTTAATACGGGACCAAACCAAGTTGTTGCGTGGGTGGTCCAGACAGCTTCGACCTACGCGGCGCGGCTCTTCGCTGTTCAGCCTACAGGATCAGCCTATGCCGAATTAGTCGAAGAAACGATGGCGGATGTAACAGCAGTAAAGCGCCTCGATGCCTTGCGCGAGGTGCTGAAGAGTGTGTCCGTCCATCGCAGGCCGGGACCAGGAGCGTTGCGGGACGCCGCGCGGTCACGGCGGATGATCTACCGGCTGGCAATAGCCGCCTATGAAACGCTAGCGCGGATTGAGGCGGGAGACGAAGAGGCACTGCGGAGCGTTCTGCAAAGCACGCTCATCGGACCATTGGAACAATGGCGCCGCTTTGAGTTGGCTGTAGGACTCGGGATCGGCGAGGCCCTCGCGGCAGAAACGGGCGAACCGATGAACCTTGCCCTACTCGGTAAGACATCTGGAGCGCCGGTCATTTCGTGCGGACGTTATGACATCTTCTGGCAGGGTGGCGGTGGGTTGTACACCGCACCCGCTTTGGAGCCCTCCGAAGAACGACTGGAAGTGGTGCTGGCTGCCTATGGAATGAACTTCGCAGCAGATCGGCCGGATTTGGTGATCACCGACCGGCTTGCCGGTCAGGCGAAGGGGATTGTTGAGGTCAAGTATCTGGCGGGAGACACGGCAAACGCCCGCTTCCGCGAGGCCGCAGGGCAAATCGTGCGCTATGCGCGAGGCTACGCCCCTGAAGCGGAGATAGACGGCCTAGTCCGCAGATCACTCATTGCTCTGAACCGCAGCCCCCCTTCCCTTCTGGACGAAACTGCCCCAGCGCCGCATGCCGTGGATTTCGAAGGGCTAACCGATGGGCGGTTGCGGCTTTGGGTACGGGAGAGGCTGCTTGCTCCCCCCGCATAGCAAATGGCAGAGCGAGCGGTGTTCACTCAGCGGCAATCTTTGAAGAGGCCTTTTTGCGCATCGAGGCAGGGCGTTGAGCGCCACCGTCTGCGAAGAGCGGCACTTTCTCTTCGTTCACAGGAAGGGCGCACGGCGATGCAATTTCGTAGGGAATGCCACGATCTTTGGGCAGTGGTTGGAGCGTCGGTTCAAAGCGAGCGCGTGCACCGAGAAGGTATTCTTCGGACAGCTCACAGCATGCCCAGCGGCGCTTCAGGTTCTCTGCTACGACGCCTGTGACACAAGAGCCGCCGAATGGGTCAACCACCAAGTCGCCGGGATCAGTCAGGAAGCGAATGAAGTATTCAGGGAGCTGCGCAGGGAAGCGCGCCGGGTGAATCGGGATATTTTCGGCACGACAGTTATCCTGATATCGCCCGTTGGACTCTGTATTTGCGATAGTCAGTAGGTTTGGTGGGACAGACCCGCCGTTATCCTTATTGAACTTATCAGAAATGTCGTGCCCAGATGGACGTAGCTTGGCTTTGTAACCACTCTTCAGCAGATGCTTCATCGACTTGGAATACGGCTGAAGGACACGCTTGTTGTTGGCCTTTGGAAATGGTGTCTTTGAGAGCCACCAGACGGTGTTCACAGCATCTTTGACTCGCACCCGGCGAACGTTAACCCACTCCGCTGGCGTTGGCAGCTTTGACGGGTTGAACCAGTAATGCTCTTGGCAAAGATGAAAACCATACTCCTCGACCAGCATGATAAGGAGTTTGAAGTGATAGAGGCTGCGAGTTGGCTGCCCGGGCACCCAGGCACCGCCAATGTCGATGACCAGACTACCTGTATCTTTCAGGACACGATGCGCACCTTCGGCAAAGGGCCGAAACCAATCGCAGTACCGATCTGCGTCTTCATTTCCATAGCTCTTCTTTCGCACCAGTCCGAAAGGCGGCGAAGTCATGATGAGATCGACGCTGTTCTCTTTAGCCTTATTGAACAGGTAGCTGCGGCTATCGCCCCAAAAAATTTCACCATGTTCAGTTTTGTGAAACAGTCGCAGCAGCTTTGCAGGGAAGTCGCGCGGGTTGGTCTTTTTTTGTACCAATTCAGGCTCTTCCGTCTGCGCAAACTGCGCATGAAGAGCCCGGAAGTATTCACTGACAGAGCTAAATCCTTGATCTGCTGCAGCGGCTTCTATCTCTGTCCGCTCTTCCTCTGTGAGGCGGACGTTTGCTGCCTTAGTCCTTGGATTCGTTGCTTTTGGTCGCGCCATTTGATTCCCCGCCTGTTTTACAAACGCACCCTAACTGAGGGTTTTTTGTAATACAATAACCAGATGGACTAACCGTCACACAAAAATGAAAAGAATGAATTAACGCTCGCGCTGACGTTCGAGCCACGAGAGCAGCCAGCGGATTGCCTGCGCCCTACCCTTTTTTACAAACAGAATGCAGTCGAGCAGATCACTTGGGGCTGTAAGAAGCCCAAAGCTGTTCGATCAGTTGGCCTTGCGTGACACCAAGACGTTCCGCCTCAGCCGCGATAGCCTCCCCTACCGTCGGCAAAACCTTCGGATGTAACTGGTATGTCCGTGGACTAGGTTTGCGACCCGGTTTCTTTCGCGGGGTTCGGTCAAGGAACCCCCTCGCCTCTCCAACCTCATCCACACGCCTGACTTCTTCAACTGTCGTGTCCTTCGGGCGTGCCTTGAGCCCTGCAAGCCTATTTGAGCCGCTCATATACTGCCTCCGTGAATGCCTGGGCGTTGATCAGCGCCTTATCCACTTTTCCGCCTGTCATCATGTCAGGGTCGTTCATCATCGCGGTCAGATCGCCGCCATAGGCGAACAATTCCGAGAATGCCGCGCGTGCCACTAAGGATGGTTCGATCACGTCGATCCCTGCTCCTCTGAGCTGTTCCTCCAACTCCTTTTGGACGCGGCTTTTGACTGCGGCGCTGGTTTTGGTCAAAACCACGGCGTGTCGGATCGAACGTCCGAGCGCCTCTTCTTCCTCTCGCACCAAGGCCAGCGCTTCGGAACCGATCTCCGCATCGAGAGCTGTCGGCTGCATCGGAACAATAACCAAGTCGGCTTGTGAAATCGCGCGGCTGACCAGCTGTGATGCGACACCTTCCAGATCCACAATGACGATCTTGCCGTCACCATCAGCACTCCGAATAGTGGGGACGATCTCTGAACGACCGATATCGCTCTTAAGGGTCACGCCAGCGGGCAATCCATGCGAAGCCCATCTGGTCAAAGATTTGTTCGGGTCGCAGTCCAACACTGTGACATCCGCTCTCATGCGAGCGAATTCAGACGCCAGCAGTACCGCGCATGTGGATTTGCCTACCCCCCCTTTGGGGCTTGCCATGACGATGACGGGCATTGCTCGATCCTACCAGTTTTATATTACCGGATTTATATCTATTACCGGAAAAAATTCCAATACCCAATTTAAATAAGTTACCGGTTTTATTTCTAATACCGGATTTAAATCTTAAGGTCTTCCACGCTTTTCGAACCATTTCCGGCAAAACCCCACAAAGGCTCGATCAGCGTTGCGAGGAGGCTCTACGCACCAGCTGCGCCACTCCTGTTCAAGAAAACGTACATCCCATCCAGGAGCAGCATGGCGCGCTTCTTCGTAGGTATCAGACTGCAAAGGGGGAATGCTCCCCTCTAAGATCGAAGTGGGTGACATCGTGCCACGATTGGTGAAAACCACCATGTCGGCTTCATCCTCGAAGGTGACGTGGTAGTCCGGCAAGTGGTCATGCTCTACAAGCTGCCGGATCATCTGCCGGAAGCGCTTCTGAGGGCTTTGAGAACCAGTCTTGAGAAGCAGTTTAGCCAGTGTGATGCGCCAGTATTTCTGTTGGCCACAGTGTTTACGAGCAATTTCGTACACCCGCCGTTCAATGGGCTTACGCAGACGAAAATAGTCCCTATGCAGAGTCAGAACTTCTTCGTTGCGGATCGCGTTGAAGACCCAATCCGACAGCTTCACTTCACACCAGAGCAGGCGACCATCGAGACCATGCTTGCGGCGGATTGAGGAAGCGTCGATCAGGCCGAACCCATCGACCTGTTCTTCGTCCCCAGTCACAATGTTCGTCCTGATCCGGGTTCCTTCAAGACGGTCCAGGGCGTCGAGAAGGGACTGATACTCCCGGCCACTTGTACCGCGATTTGTGAAAATAAGCAGCTCTCTGGAATTGATCCGAACACGGGGCGAAACGGGAAGGCCTTCCTTCAATTTCGCCATGATCTGGCTGATGCAGTAGATCAAAATATCTTTGTCGTAGATCGTAGCGAGACCCTTCACACTAGGCGTGATCTGCAGCCACTTATTGCCATTCTCGTATCGCTTGATCGTCGTTTCCGGCTTCTTTGAAAGCGAGTAAAACGGATGCTCCATATGTTGCATCACGTCCTTCAACACGGCGTCAGCGACATCGCAAATGAAAAGATCATGCTGCGGATGACGATCCGGAAGGAGCGGGGCGAGAGCGTTCGTGTTATCAGTTACCATGGTTCCACATTCGTGGTTTTAGTTACCACAGTCAAGATTCGTGTTATCAGTTACCGAAAGGAGGATTTCAGTTACCAAGATTCGTGTTATCAGTTACCAGTCATTAGAGAAAGTTATTAAAATTCAAACGACTAAGCGTAACCTACTCAACCGTAACACAGATTCTAACACATATATAACACTCAGCCTGTCAAGTTGAGACGATCAGCGACAGTGCTTCACCCATTATCATCGATAGAACACACAGGCATCGACACCCGTGGTTGCCATGGTCCAGGACGCCCCAAGGACAGCACATGTGGAAGCGTTTCTGGCTAAGAAACTAGGAACCGTCAGCACCAGGGCCAGAACCAATGCACCCAGATCAAACCATGGCAGGCAGCTTTTAAGGCGATCCGCTTTCTGTTCCCGTTTGAACACCTCTCGATAGGCTCTCGACCTGTCATCTTCCGATCTTGCCAAGGCCCCGATGGTCTTGTCCGTCTGGACGGCAAGGCCTTTGACAATCTCGGTTATTGCGTCTGCGGTTGCGCCCAGGTGGCTGTCGAGGGTCTGGCCGAGAAGATCCCCGTACTTTTTCAGGTTGGTTTGATCCCGTGCGGCGAAGGCCGCGATCCGCGCTTCTGTCGCGACCTTTATCTGCTTGTCCACCACGGCGGTCAGATCGTCGATCCTGTCGGACATGCTGGCGACAGCCCTGGCCATGAGATCGAGCGTTTCGCGCAGATCATCGTTGGAGAGGGCAGGGAGGTCGGGTTAGTCTGGCATCTGGAAGCGTCCTTCGGGTTACTGGTCCTGCGGGACGAACAGCCCCTTGAACTCGGGATCGGTGTAGTAGCGCAGTTTCTGCGCGACGGCGGTGGCTTGCCCCTGCACGCGCAGAAGCTGGTTTTCCGGGCGGAGCTGCATGATTTCATCGGGGGTGAGCAGATCGCGGCCCGTCAGGTTGTTGCTGAAGCTGGGGCCGTCCCCGGGCTTGAAGCTGTCGGTCTGGAATCCGGCGGTTTCCTGACCCATCATCTGGCTCAGCCACTTGGCTGTCTCGAAATCATTCACCCCGAAGACCTGCTGCACCCCCGCATTGGCAATGAATGTGCCCGCGCGTTCGCCGTAGAGGTCCTTGAGCTGGCTCATGTCCTGCAGGATCGGCCAAAGTTGTAGCCCATACCCCGCCATCAGCCCCATGGCGCGCTCCACGGCCTCCAGACGGCCCAGGGCGGCAAACTCGTCCAGCAGGAACAGCGTGGGCGTCTTGAGGCGCTGTGTGTCCCCCAGAGCGCCTGCAGGGCCACTCAGGGGCCTCACGGACGCCTCAGCGTCCCGTGCGATGTCCTGAAGGGCCTGAGACACCAGAAGGCGCAGCCAGCGGCTGTAAGCGTCCATCCGGTTCGGTGGCAGCACCAGAAACACCGAAGCGACCCGGTGGCGCAGATCGGAGAAGTGGAAATCCGACCGCAACAGGACTTTGGCGATACGCGGGCTGTCGAGGAAATGGGTGTGGCGCTGTGCGTTGGATAGCACCGAGGCGGCTTCGCGATCCGCCTTTCCGAGGAAGCGATTGGCTGCGCGGGCGATCAGCCCGCCCGCCGCATCGCTGTCCTGCATCAACTCCAGCAGCGCGCGCAGCTTTTCCGGGGGCAGGGTGAGATATTCCCGGACGGTGGCAAGTGTCCGGCGGTTGCGATCCTCGTGGCAGACGCAGAACATGATCAGACCGCCAAGGATGGCCTTGGCCTCCTCGTTCCAGTGTGCCTCCGTCACCTGTCCCGGCGGGTCCATGACCAGCGCCTCTGTCAGGGAGGCTGCATCCTCGCCCAGATCGAGGCTGTCCGGTGCCAGCCGGTCGAGCGGGTTGTAGGCGGCAGAGAGCATCCCGGAGACCTCAAACGGATCGAGGACATGGACTGTTCCGAACCGCCGCCTGGCTTCCCCGGCGATCCGGGCATTCTCGCCCTTGGGGTCGATGACCAGGACCGAGCGTTCCGTCGCCAGCAGGTTCGGGATCACGGTGCCGACGCCTTTCCCGGCCCGTGTTGGAGCGAGAGTGATCAGGTGGGCCGGACCGTCATAGCCCAGTAACCGCCCGGTATGCGGATTGCGCCCGATCAGAAGGCCGTCTTCCCGCTGGAGCTTCTTCAGCTCCTTGCGGTTCGCAAACCGGGCCGAGCCGTGGCTGTCGCCGGTCAGCCCGAAGAAGGCGTCCGCGCCAGAGGCCATGCGCCAATACTGGAACCCGAAGATACCACCGACAAAAATGAACGGGCCGAACACCAGCCACTGCCATGCGCTTTCTCCGGGCGGCTGGTCGAAGAAGGCGAAGACGAACGGCGTGGCGACAAGTGCCCCGATCATCGCGCCGAACAGAACAGCGCCGATCATCCAGCCCAGGAGGATGGGGGTGAAGATCACTCGACCGAAAAACCGGAACAGCCCCCCGAAGACGTGCATCACGCCCCGCATCAGGACGGCGTTTCCGGATCAGAGCTGGATGGGGCAGGGGAGGGAGTTTCCCAGTCGGCGAAGGCCTTGCGATCCTGTTCGCGGGGCAGGTTGCGGATCAGCCGATCGAGCATGGCGGCAGCCCTGGTATCCCGTTCCGCCAGGTCCATGAGCGCACCGCCCAGGATCACCTTGCGCCGCGTGTCGAGTTTGCGCTGTCTGGTGGTTTCCCGGTTCTTCAGCGTTTGGAGCCGGGCCTTGGCCTGGGCATATCGTTTCTCGGCACGCTCAAGTTCTGTTTCTGCCAAATCTCTACCCTCGCCACCAAACATTCTTGTGGTTGAAGTTGGTCTTGTCAGATCGAGCGATAGCGCTTACCCGTAGGCCTGTAAAGGATAAGGGCGCACTTATGCAAACTCTTCACCTGCGGTTCCGAGATTTGCGTGCGATCTCTCTGGGGCAAAGCCCCGGCCGATGGCCATCCCCTTCGCTACGTGCCGCCGCGACATGGAAGGGCGCGCCGCCCCTTCCAAACCATCCCAGACCAACCTTGGCGGTTGGATCACATCCCGCAATGTCGCGCCAGCGTCTCGCCCGATGCCCAACGCTGGGGGCCGGTCTGCCGCTGGCGTCTCCCTTGCGGGAGGTTCGTGTCGGTGCGAACGCGCACCCCGACAAACCTGTCGGTGCCGACACGAACCGGGTTTGCCCCCAGCAAACCACCAGTGAACTGACCCCATATCCCGCCCTCCATGAGGCTGGGGATCTGGGGACAGTTCACTGGCAAGCCCGCACCTCAGAGGTGCGTTGCACCCCTTCAGCCGGGCTGTCTTTTCCACTCGTACCGCGCCGGGGCAAGGCGCGATCCATCGGGGAAAAGACGGCTGACCCGGTGGCTCATATTGGGGCATGTGCCGGGGTCGGCAACGGCGCACTTTGGCGTCGTTCACGTCACGGTCGAGGGGAGGGCGCATGGCAAGCTACCATCTCTCTGTGAAGACGATCAAACGCAGCGCCGGGCGCTCTGCCACGGCAGCCGCGGCCTACCGTGTCGGGGAGCGCATTGAGTGCCAGCGCGAAGGTCGCGTCCACGATTACACCCGCAAGCAGGGCATCGAGGAGACCTTCATCCTGACCCCGAAGGACGCGCCGGATTGGGCGCAGGATCGGTCCCGCCTCTGGAACGAGGCCGAGGCCAGCGAGACCCGTCGCAACTCCGTCACCGCCCGCGAATGGGAGCTGGCCCTGCCGTCAGAGATCAGCGCCGAGGACCGGTCGCAGATCACCCGCCAGTTCGCTGAGGAACTAGTCAGCCGCTATGGCGTGGCCGTCGATGTGGCGATCCATGCGCCCCACCGCGAAGGCGATCAGCGCAACCACCACGCCCACGTCCTGACCTCCACCCGCAAGCTGGAAGCAGGGGGCTTCACTGCGAAGACC
>TARA_R100000541_G_scaffold2918_2_pt1 | contig 22025 bp, 4 predicted proteins | sample TARA_R100000541 | Tara Oceans TARA_R100000541 (sample SAMEA2621416) | marine metagenome | biome: marine biome (ENVO:00000447); feature: surface water layer (ENVO:00002042); material: "saline water (ENVO:00002010), including plankton (ENVO:xxxxxxxx)" | depth 5 m | reverse complement strand
AATTCAGGGGAGATAGATAAAAATAAACAAATTGACTTTTTTGGTCCTTTGAATAATAGTAATCTAATGACTACTAAAGAAGAATTGAGGCCAAAAGATGAATTGGAAATGCTGTATAAGTATTCTGGTGGCAAAAATATTAGTCCATATAAGTCAGTACCTGCTTTAGATGAAGACCAACTTGAAAAGAATGTAAATTTAATATATGATAGATTTTTAAGTGGAATAAATACCTTAATGAAAAACACCCCTTCAAGAACATTTATGAATAACCGTTCTGGAATTGGTTCTGTAGAAGCTAGTAATATAAGATTTAATGTAGCTAACTCATCAAACTTGTCATTACAACCAACCGCAGGTACATCACAAGATAAATTTTTAGGTGATTTTTATGCACAAATTAATGCTAATAATAAGAGTGGAGCAGGTAATTTTGGTTTTATAGGCACAACAATAAGCGCAGAAGAGAATGATGATTTGGTGGACATTTTATCTGCAGATGCTATAGATATAACAAGTAGGCAAAATAAAGCTGCTAGATATGTTTATGATAGAATAGCAAATCAACAAACCATAGGTGCAGATAAGTTAGCAATGAACTTAACTTTCTTTGATAGCTTTGGACCAGAGATTAGAGATAATACAGGTAAACTACAAAACGAACCTTATGCAGCATATCAATTAAGCAACTTTAATAATGATTTAGTAAAAGCACTAATAGATACAGACAATAGTGTTTACCCTGACAATGTTACATTATCTGATATTCAATCAGTTATAAGATCAGGGATTACATATATATTTCCTAGAAATTCTACTATACAGGAAAACCCTTTAGGTTATGAAGTTACTCAAAGCAATACTACATTAGAAAAAAGAATTGCTAGTACAAATAATAACATACTTACAATTGAACCAACAGCTTATCCTGCACCATATTTTAAAGATAATGCTGGGCATGGATCTGTTAGTTTTCAAAAAGTTGGTGGTAAAATAAATGTAGATGGTTATTTAAATTTTTATGAATCTGATGTTACTAAATTTCCTAATGGTTATAGACAAGAATCACTTTCAACAATATTAGGTGGTGAAGATCAAAACACAATGGGCTATGATGAATATTATGATTTTGTACTAGCTACAATAGCTAATCAGAAAATAAATAATGATGCAGCTTATGATGCAAAAAGCAAAGAATCAAAATAATAATTAATAGTTAAGTATGGAAAACCAAGATCCACAATCTTTACAGGAAAATATTAAAGATAACAATCCTCAGGTTGATTTAATAAATAATGCTAAACCATATAAAACAATTCAGTCATTGATGGATACAGAACAGTATGGTCCAGACTTTCTGAACATGGCTGACCCAGCTGCGTTATTAAACGTAGACAGGTATCAAAGTGATATGTTTAAGTATGGTCCTGAAGTAATTGGTAATGTTTCAAGTAATGACCCGGGATTGTTAGACATAGGATACAATCCCACTAAAACTCAAATATCTGATCTTGGTCCAATTGAACAACTAAAAGCAGCAGCAATTCAACCATCAGGAAATGATTTAGTAGCTACTTCACCAGATTATGGTAATATTAAAAATAGTAATTTTGATAGATTTTATGCTAGTCCTAATTATAATAAGTTAGGTTTTAATGTTTATGCAAATAATGAAAGTAATTATAATGCTAATAGTAGTAAGGTTGATGATTTAGGTAGAGCTTGGGATCAATTAGGTAGTCAATTTTGGATTGGTGCTGGATCTTCCTATAGATCTATAGCAGATCTAATTGATGGAGATGGTTATTTTTCAGCTCCAGATTTAGTAGCAGCAAATACTATGGAAGATGCTATGAGAATAGGTTCAACAAGTAAAGGTGGAGCTATTGGTTTATTGACTAATACTGGTTTAAGCTTTGGTTATACAGCAGGTATTATTGCATCTATAGCAGTAGAAGAGTTAGTGTTGGCAATGGGGTCAGCTGCATTAGCATCCACAGGTGTAGGAGCACCAGCAGGTTTTGCTGCTTTTGTAGCAGGTACAGGTAGAATCTTATACCAAGGAGGGAAATCTATTGCTAATTTATTTGATGTTAAAAGATATGCAAGTGCCGGTGAGACTATAGCAAGATCACTTAATGATGCTGATAATGCTAAACAATTATTTTTTGGTGGTGCAGAAGCTTTTGGAAGATTTGTTGCACCAGAAACTACTTTTGCTATAAAGAATTGGCATACATCAGGTAATGCTGCACAAAACTTATTTAATATTACTAAAAGCCATAATGCTTTTGGTGGTTTCTATAGAGATATAAGACAATTTAATATTGCTTTATCTGAAGCTAAACTTGAATCTGGTATGGTTAGCAATAGAGTAGAACAAAATCATTTAAAATATTTATCACAACAAAATCCTGGTAAGGATCTTACAGCAGTCCAACTATCTGATACAAAAGTAAAAGCTGCTCAAGCTGCATTTAGAACACAAATGCAAAACTTTGGTATAATATATTTATCAAACAAGTTTGTTTTAAAAGGAGCTTTTGGAAGTTGGAGAAGAGGATATAAAAATTTAGCTGATAAAGTATTTAGAACAAATCCACTAGTAGATGCTGTTTCAGGTAGAGCTTTAAAAGGAATTTATAAAAAGGGTAAAACAGCTTTAGGTGTACCTTATCAAGCTATTGGTGGAGCATTTGCAGCTGCTGGGTGGAAAAGTGCTCCAAGGGCTTTAGGAAGTGTGATGTTAAGATATGGAGCATCAGGAATAGCAGAGGGATTACAAGAAGTTTCACAAGAAGCAATTGCTGCAACTAATGAAGGTTACTATGGTGCCTTGCTTAGAGAGCCCGGTTCAGCTACTAAAAATTTATATGGTTCATTTGCAATGGATGGTGTAAAGGATCAGTTTACAGCACAAGGGTTAAATACATTTTTATCAGGATTTTTGATGGGTGGTTTAGCTGGACCTTATCAAAATGTTTTATTTCAACAGGTTCCTAAAATATTTGCAATGAGAGGTAAAGTTTCTAGAGCTGATTATGTACAGGCAAAACAAGCAGAAGAAAAAGTAATATCAGATATTATACGTAATACAGAAGATTTATCTGAAAAAGGTAGAACTGGTATAGATGGTCTATTAAACAAGAAACAATTACAAATGTCTGCTATGAAACAAGCATCCAATGCTATGGATGATGCTATTTCAAGAAATGATAAGTATGATTATTTTAATGAAAATCTTTTTTTAGAATTTAAAAATATACATGAGTTATATAAACAGGGTTCAATAGGTTTTTATAAGCAAGATATGGAAGGGTATTCTCAACTAGATGATAAAACATTAGGTCAAGCTTTTCCAGCTAATGAATTTGGCAGTATACAAAAAGTAAGATCTAAAATACAGAAACAATTAGATCTTATTTCTGAGTATGGTGATATGTTTAACAACAAGCAAACCATATTTAAACCTAGATACAAGCCAGAAATGTTTACACCTGGAACAAGAAAATATAGAGATGAACAGAGATTAAAAAGAGCACATGAACATCAAGAGATGTTTTATATGTTTACTCAGAGTGCATTTAAAGATGCACTAAATAGAAAAATAAAAATTGCTCAATCATTAGAGTCAACTCCATTGTATGGTAATATGGCTGCTAGTGATGTTACACCTTTATTAGATAAAGAATCTTTACAAATTGAAATAGATAGATTACAAGAAGAGATAGCACTACTAGAACAAAACACTAATAATCAATCTGGGTTAGATAAGGTTGCAATCAAAAGAAATAAAAAATCTCTCCAGGAAAAGAAAAGGAAAAAAAAGAATCTAGATAGAATTAATAAAGTATATAATGATAATCTAACAGAAAAAGGATTTTTTGATCAGCGTAAAAAGACTAAGTTAAAGGGCCCAATAGATAATTATTTAAAGTCATTAGCAGTTGATAAAGGAACATTTGTTGATGCTGACGCAGTAGACAAAGCCATTAATGAAATAGTAGACTATGCAGCTTTATCTCAAGATGCATTTTTGTTTAACAATACTATAGATTATTTATTGGATCCTAATAAAATGGAAGACTTAATAAATAGATCTGCAGAGTATTTTAAAATGTTAGAGGCTAATCAAAGACAGATAATAACAGCACAAATTAAATCACAATTAAAATTAAGTAAACAAAACCAAATGCTAAATGCCTTAGGTTCAAGAGATGTTTACTTAACACCAGAAGCAACAGAAGTATTTTTAGAAACAGGAGATACAGCTTCAATAGATCAATCAAATTCATATCTATATGCAGGTAGATTATTAGACCCAGACGTATTAGAAGATAATATAATTATTGATAATTTAATTAATCCAGTATTAAATAGATATAATAAACTTATAGAAATAACTGAAGAAGCAGACAAGTCACAAGAAGAAGTTGCAAAAGAGGGTGCAAAAGATGTAGAACAAATTTTAGATAATGCTGGTATAAAAAATACAGAAGTAACACCAACAATTAATTCTGTTATATTAAATAGAACATTAGAAGAACAGTTTAGACAATATCAAGCTATACCTAATAGAGATTCTTTAGGTATAGAAGAATGGAAGGAGAGTTCTGCTGGAATTAACATAGAAACAGCTTATGATGCTATCAAAAAAATATGGTCAGGTGGTTATCCAGTAGCGTTGCCAAGTGGTGACATAGTACAAAATGTTCCAACAGAAAGTGAAGTAAAAAATGAGACAGGCTTTCAAAATTTTATAAACGGACCCGCACAAGAGAACCCTGCTATATTAGACGTGCTTGATCAATTAAATTTAAATCTTTCTATTTTTAAAACAGTAAGACAAAAACCTTCAAATGTTATTTTTGAGGGTGCAGTGGTTGATGTAGAAGAAAAGGTTATAAATAAAAGAGATAGAGAAAATACATCTACTTATACAATATTAGATAAGAAAGGCAATAAGATATCTGCAGAGTATAGACAAATTATTGGTGCTAATAGTTTGGGCGTATACAGCCAAAAGGCTGATGCACTTCAAGCTGCTGAAACATTAGAAAAAGAGGTTGATACAGGAGGGGTATATAGATTTGGTGGAGTAAATGGTCTATCTATAAGTAAGAATGAAAGAATAATTAATAAACAAGGAGAAGTATTTGTAGTTAATACAGGCAAAACATCATTTGATAAAGGTGCTCAACAAAGTATATTTATTATTCCTATGAAAAAGTTTAGTGATGACTTTTATACTAACCTAGAGAACTCAATATCTATTTCAGAACAAGACTTTATAAATAATTTTGTTTTAGCAGCACCAATTAATTTTAATGTCTTAGGTAATACGTATTCTAAAATGCGTCCTAATGAAATGATAGAAGCTTGGTCACATAAAAATGCTTATACTGAGCCTAAAGAAAGTGCTAATGCTAGAACAGATTTAATTATTAACAACCTATCTACAGAAGAATTAAAGGGATTAAATTTATTTATAAAACCAGTAGAACAATTACCATCAAAAAATTATGTTGTACCTGCTAATGGATTAAAACCAAACCCATATATACAAGAGAACAGCAACACTTATAATATAGGTATACAAATTATTGATCCTGATGTTATAACAAAGATCAATGACTTATATGAGGCAAACAAGGATATAACTCCACTTGAAGAAGAGGCTAATAATGTATTTGCATATTTACCAAGTCAAAGGTTTAATTTTAAAGATAAAGATGGCAAAGCAGTTATGTCACAAGACTTTGATGTAGAGTATATGAAGAGTGTAATTAAATTTGATAAAGACTTAACCGGAATAGATATAGATTCTCAATCTAATTTATCATCTGGTGTACAGACTCTACAATATATACGAGAAAATTTTGCAAAGGCTGCAATTTTAAATCAAGCAATACAAAAAGTAGTTAATGAAGACGGTAGAGGTCAGGTGTTGTTTGGTCAATTACCAGATAGTATAAGAATAAATTTCTTTGAGGGTTATGATAACTATACAAAACCAAATACTTTTACTCAATTAAAAGATTTAAAATTTAGCTCTGATAATTTAGGAAACTATATAATTTATGATATTAGTGTAGGAGGAAATAATGCAGCACCAGGAGTCATTAGTAATCTAGATGGTAAAGCATTAGATATATTAAGAGATGAGACTAAAGCCGCATTAAAAAAAGGTCTATGGAAAGAAAAAGTAGAAGGAGGAACTAATAGATACATGGTTGTTCTTAAGCAGCCTAATGGGGTTTATTCAGTTGTTACTTCAAAAACAAAAGTACAACAAAAGGTAGATTTAGATATAGAGCTTTTAAGACTTATTAATAGAGCTCAGAAAACTGTAAATGAAAATCTTGATAAAAATAATAAAGTAAAGGATATAAACTTTAATGAAATATTTAATAAAGAAACTCAAAGTAAAATATTTATAACAGCTAAGCCTGGAACTGGAAGAAAAGTATTCTTAGATGTAGATAAGAATGGTAGGATTAGGATGAGAGTTAAAGATGAAATATCTAATGAAAATAGAACGTCAACTGGTACATTATATAAGAATGTAGGAGATGAACAATTTTTGTTTCCAGCAGATCTTGAGTTAGGTGTTGCAGAAAAAAATAGATCATCAGCAAGAGATTTAATACAACCTTTACTAAATAAAATTAATGAAGATAAAGAAACAGGAGACGGAATAATTTCTTTCAAAAATTTTACAACATCTATAGATGAAGGTGCTAATATAGATGATTTTCTAACAGACTTAGAAACAGCTATAGATCCTAATCAATTAAGAAAAGGATATAGACTTTTAACAACAGCTAGTCCTAAAGCAATTCAAAGAGAATTGTCTAAAGGTAACATATCTGTCACACCTTTAATAGAAGAAAGTGCACCAGAGAATATAGAAGTATTACCAGATATAGCAGAAGAGGTAGAAGTTTTAGAAGAAGTAAGAAGTTTAAAGTTTGTTTTAAATAAGATAGAAGCATTAAGAGAAGAAATAGCTCAGAGGGTTGGCAATAAAAATAGAAGAAAAGCACTTAAAGATAGTAAAGAATATCAAGACCTATTAAAGGAAAGAGATGAATTAAGAGGTGCTAATAAGATTGTTGAAGGATCTTTTAACTCTACTAATATAGAAACTATTGATTCTTTTTCTGTATGGGCTTCACAAACATTACCTGATTATATAGGTATAGCTGATATTACTACCCTAAGAAGTAACTTAATAACTACAGGTACACGTGTAGGATCATTTGTTTTAAACATAAATGATATAGCTGGCGGACTTGATGTTTCAGGAACTATATACACAGGAGCAAATAGCCCATTTAGATATCATGAAGCTTTTCACGGTGTATACAGAATGATACTTACACCACAAGAACAAGCTAAGTATTTAAGAATAGCTAGAAAAGAACAAAAAGCTAACCTAAGAAAGGAAGGTAAAAGTCTAGCATCTGAATTACAAAAATTTAGAAACTCTGCTGATACATATACTGATATGAGTCAAGAGAGATTAGAAAGAGAATACTTTGAAGAATATATGGCAGATCAGTTTGAGTTGTTTAAAACTGGACCAAAAAATACTAAGACTTCTTCAGAAGTAAAATCTTTGTTTACAAGAATATTAGATTGGATTAAGAGTATATTAAATCAATTCCATAAGAATGAGCTAACTTCATTATTCAAAAATATAGATGCAGGTAAATTTCAATCTGCTCCTATAGCAACAAACGAATTTACAACTTTAGGGTCATCTGTTGAAGCTAACAAGCTTATTCCATATCAAACTGTAGATAGAGATGCTGGTATAGGTGAGTTATATGTACCAAGTTTTGTAGCAAATGGTATAGTATCTTCTATGGCTGGTGTATTAATAGATAGAAAATTTGATTTTATACCTACAGAAGAAAAGTTAAAGTTTGATCAAGATGAAGAATTAGATATTATAGTAGATGAGTTTGCTGAGACATATGATGTATACAGTGATGCTAACTCACAATTTATAGCAGGAAGTAAAGAGCATGATATGCTTACATTACTTACAAGAGCGTTTGAAGATTTTGTTCCACAAATAAAAGAATCTGTTACAGATATTTTAGATATAATAGATTTACAATCAGCACAACAGGTTGAAAGAAATGATGACTTTATAAATAATGAAGGATTAAGAACTGTACAGCAGTATGGTAAAGAAACATATCTTAGTGGTGGTTTAGATAATTTACCTGCTGCAGTAAGAAAGTATATAGGAACTATAACATATATTGAAAAAGATTATTTTGGTAATACTACTTTAGTTAATGGTACACCTATTACAGTACCAGTTAATGCTAATACAGTATACAACGGAATTCTTAAATCAGTGGAAGGTTTAGAAGACCCTGTAGAAATGTTACAAGCTATGTATGCTTTTTCCCAAACTAATCCACAGACTGAGGCTGTTGTAAATCAAATATTTGAAAACTCAGGGATCAATATGCCAGAGAGTTATGTAGAAGACTTTACTTTTGAGCAGTTTCCTCTAGGTATTACTAATCCAAATTTTTTAATTAAGATACTTAATTCATTTACAAACTTTAGAGTAGAGTGGTTTTTTACTCAAAGAGATATGATGGGTAATACAATTATTCATTCAGCATCTCAAAGAGATGATTCTAACAATCAATTAAATTCATGGTCAGAAGGATATTCATCTAAGCTACAGTTATGGCAAGATGATTCAAATATAAGAAAGAATGCATTAAATGCACTTGTTACAATAAAAGCAGACTTAACACCTAAAGATACATTAATAGAAGCTGATGTATTAAGTGAACGTTCTGGTGAACTATCTAAACTTTTATTTGACAATTTAGGTATTTCTATTAGTCCAGGTTATATATCTTTTAGTAGACTTATGGCTAGAACAAATATTAGTAAAGCACAAAGACAATATCTATCTTTTTATCCTGATGTACAACCAATGACGGTCAATGATATAAATGTATTTTATGAATTAGTTGATAAGGAAGTAGATATATTTTCACCTCAAGGTACAGAAAGCAAATTAAAAAAATTAGCTTTAGCTAATGCATCATTTGATGAAACAATTGGGGCTACAGTATTTAAGAATTCAAATAATGATTTAGTTAATTCACATCAACAACCAACATTTAATCTAAGAAAGACAAGAGCATTAAACTCTACAAGTGAGAGAGCAAGATTATTACAGGATGATTATTTAACTAATAACTTTTTATTGAACTCACCTGCATTTAATGTTTTAGCAAATAATAATCAAGTAAAGACATCTAGAATATCTGGAACAAAAGTTTTAAGAAGTTTATCTGCTGACTTAGATGTAAAATCTAGTTTAACATTAAAGAGTACAGACTATGGGAAATATACTCCTGCTGAGTTTTTACTTCATAATATTAATAACTACTTGGGTTATTATAATACTCTTAACAGAAAACCTTTAAAATCTATAGTAGTTAAGGATCCTGTAAGTGGTGTAGATAATGAAGTTGTTATATCTGCAAATTTAATTAGAGTTATGGAGTCTTCAAATACTGGTGATCAAACAACACTACCTATTATAAAAGCAGTGGAAAAAGTACAAGGAAGAGACGTTATTACTGATGAAGTATTAGAGGCCTTTTATAATTTTGTTGAGAATGAGTACAATAGAATAGTAAGAGAGAATGGTCCAGATAGAACTACTGATGTAATAGAAGGATATAATACTGGAGAGTATAGAGCAAAAACATTTGCTAATAATGAAACTCTTTTAAGGATAGATACTAGAAGTGCACTAATACAAGAGGCACTTTCAGAAGAGCCAGCTGCATTTGAACAAGCTTTGAGAGCAGCTAAGCTAAATAAAAAGTCATTTAAGAGGTCACTTGAAATTAATTTAGATGCAAAGTTTAAGGATTTTAATAGTTTAATTGATAAACTAAATATCAGAAATAGAATAAATAAAAAAATTATACGTGGATTAACTGCAGGTGCCGTTGGAGCTGTTAAAGAAACTGCTGAGTCAACTGCAGCTATGTATAATTTAATTAGTTCAGATTCTCTTTATAATCTTAAACAAGTATTCTTAAGCAATTATTTAAATGTTAAATCATTGAATGAACTTTATTTAAGTGATCAGGCTAAGGTTTTAGAAGGCTTTACTAATAAAAGCAAGAGAGCAAAAGGTAACAACAACTCTTTTTTACCTGCTGAAACATATTTAACTGATCCTTCTTCTGGTGTAATGCATGAGACAAACAAAATAAATCTAGTATCTTTTTATGAACCAACACTAGAGTCTGCGTTGAGTCCTAAAAATATTAAGATTGCAGATGCACAAGCATATGGTACAGTAAAAACAACAAGACACATTGAATTTGGTATTGGTAATATGACACCAGCATTAGCTTCTGCATTAAACAAGATTGAAGCAGGTGAAGTTTTACAGTGGGATGAAATTGACGGGCTTGTATCTCAAGGCAATATGTTAAACTCTAAAAAGTATGCTTACTTTGATGGTGAAACATATATAAAAATGTCTTATACAACTTTGACCAAAGAGTTAACATCAATGCAGGACTCTGATGGAATGTGGGTTGCTAAAACAGGTCAAGAAAAATTACACAATTTAAGAGTTAATCTAGAAGCATTAGACAAAGAAAATGAAAGTATAAGTATAGCAGCACCTGAGTCAGCATTGAAAATGATGAGAAAGAACTTAAATCCTATTAGTGATTTAAATGGTCAACCAGATGGCTTTACACAGGATGCTACAACTATCTATGCTAAGTACTTTGGGTTACAACAAATTAACCCATCAAACAAAAAGCAAATTACGTTACAAAGTCAGATGAAAACTATAAATACATCTGAACAAGATCCTAATAATCCTGTTAGTCAAAAAATAATTACAAGTTATAACAAGAATCTAAAACATAGATCAAGATTAAAATACAATGCTAAGGTTAGATTAACATTTAATGTAGAAGATATAAAATCAGAAATAGATGCATCAAAATTAAATAATATAGTAAGTCCTAATTTAGCGTTGTTTTCTAAGTATGCAGTTAATTCTTTACAGGCTAGTCAATCAAACAGCAATTTAATTGAATTTTTTAGTTCTGATGAAAACAACCAACTTAAATATAACTTAGACAACCCATATACAATAGTTAAGTATGAACAGTTATTCTTAACATATTTTAGTCAAGGGGTATTTCAAGAAAAAGTAAACGGAACTAGTGTTGCATTAGTTTCATCTTTAGGAAAGAATATATATAGAAGAGTATTTAGTATAGAAGAAGTTAATGGTAAGGTTACTCCTGATAGACAAGAAGTAATAAGAGAAAATGAATTTCTTAATGGGAACTTTGTATTAGATAATAGAAACTTGGATGATTTAAATACTGGTGATCCTTTACCGGCAGGAGGAGTTATTATATTAGACCGTTTAAGATATAATCTAAAAGAATATAAAGATGGTAAATATCAAGGTCAAAGATATTCTGAAGCAATTATGCCTCCTCAATCAAAAGAAGTAAATGACTTATTAGCTTATAAGAGTAAATCTAGAAGATATAAAAATAATATACCTGATGTAGTTAGTGAGATGTATGCTGTACGTATACCTAGTGAGGACTATCATTCTGCTTTTAATGTAAAGGTTGTTGATTTTTTACCAAACTTTATGGGTGGATCAGCAATGTTTTCTAATGAACTAATAGAAGTATCCGGTGCAGATTTTGATATAGATCAAGCATACATTCACATGAAAGAGTTTTATGTAGAAAACGGTGAGTTTAAAGCATATGAAAAAAATTATTCTAGCTATATTAATTATGTAAATAAAAAAGTTAATGAAACAGGAAATCAATATTCTGAGGCTATAAAGTTATATAAATTACAAGGAGTAATTATATCTGATTCATTGGTTGATATAGATCAAACACCTGCTGAAAATGCAGGTTTTAGTAAGAATGCTATTGGTGCTTTAAAAGTATTAGGAATGCCTATTACTCAAAATGATTTTAATAAGTATATAAAAAAGAATAAACAAGCTCCTTATGAAGCTCCTGTAAGCAATGAATTAGTAGATCAAAAACGTTATTTAGTAAGTAATGATTATTTAACATCAGGTACAGAGCCTATAGCTTATAGACCATCTAACTTAGATTTATTAAATGATGTTTGGGCTAGTGTACAAGGTTTTGCTGGTTTTTCAGAAAGAATTAATCAACTAGGAAAAGATATAGATACACTTACAGGACAAACTATTGCTTTTACAAACAACAAAGGTGCTTCAATTGGTTCAGTAGTTTCACCAAATTTATATTTATCTTTATTTAAAGAATATAAAATAAGCTTAGGTACTTTAAAGTTTGAACTTGATAATGAAAGTTATACTACTTTTGGTGGGACTTTAAATAAAGAAGGAAAAAGAAAACAAGATTTAATGTCTTCTTTAATAGTTGCTATGACAGACAATGCTAAAGAGTTTTTGGTAAGCAAGTTAGGTTTAAATGCTCATGCTACACGTATGTTGTCAAACATGATTCAGATTGGTGTACCATTAGAGACTTCTATATTACTTTTAAATCAAAAAGTTATACAAGATATATATACAAAAATTGAAAATGATGATAGCCAATCTATTCAAGGTATCAAAAAATCTATAAACAACCTTATAGAAAGAGATGATAAAGGGAAAATAGTAAAAGGTCAAGTTCCTAATTATGAAATTTTAAAAAGAGGAGTAGGTGTAAACTTAGAAGGAGCTGAGTTACAGGGGGTTGTACAAACTTTTAGTACTATAATGAATATATCTGACTTTACTGTTAAGTTAAATAGTTGGGTGAGTCTTAATAATGGGTTAGGAAAAAACATTGATTCTATATCTTTGAGAGTAGAAACCATGGATGAATTTGTAAACAACCCTTATTATATAAAGGTTAGAAATATGTTAAGTAATTCTTATGTATCTGGTTTAGGTGAGCAACTAGAAGACCTAAATAAAAACATATTACCAAAAATGTTTTTATCACAGACACCAAGAGTAAAGTTAATTACAACAGCTTTAGTTAGAAATTTAGACCCAGAAACATATAAGAATAGTGAGTATGCTAGATCAAAAGTTAAAAAAGATATTTTGGCTTTTATAACCTTTGGTGCATATCAAAATATAGATGAAAATAATCCATTAAGCAATGGTGTATTATATCCTGGACAGGACAATGAACAAGGCAGTGTATGGAATGCAGTGCAACAGCTTAGAATAAGTGATCCTGGTAATTTCTTTTTGTTTAATTTTGTTACAACATATAAACCAAATGATAAAGGTAATGCATCAGGTTTATATTTAGCTCTAGCAAATACATGGAGAAGATTAAATAGATTACAAAAATATGATTTACAAACTTCATTTAATAAATTATATAACGATCCTGATACAAGAGGATATGCAAAAACTATTATAGATTATATAATGGTTAAAGATGGTTTACAGTTAGCAACAGGAAGTTTATTAGAATCAATGAGTCCTTATGTTTTAGGAGATTATTTATCAGCAATTAATTCTACAGAAAAATATTTGGCATCTCAAGCATATATAGATTCAGGAGCTAATAGAGGTTTTGTACAAAATTATTTACTATCTGCATCTAATGCTAAGTTGCTGCCAGCAAAGTTTTCAGAAGCATCTGATAAAGAGATAGCAATAAGAAGGATAGATATTACTGATGAACAGACAGGCAGGATAACAACAGTGTTTGAAAGAAATGATGCAGAAAAGACACCAGCTGAGTTGAAGGGTTCTCCTCTGCAGTTTGGTGCAGGATTTATGTTTGGAAACAGACCTACTTTTAATCAAATGTTAGCTAAGCCTGAAGTGTCTGAAAAAAATTCAGAGGTTGTTGAAAGTGATAAACCAATAGAACAAACTACTAAGGTACCAGAAATATTCCGTAATCAATCTGTTAATATGGATATAACAAATGAAGAGATATCTTTTAACAGTATAAATATAAAAGACACTAAAGAATTAGATGCTGCTCAAGCATCAATTGCAGAGGCAACAGAAAATATTACTTCTGAAGAATTAGGTATATTAGAAACAGAAGAGTTTAACATTAGTGAGCAAAGACAAGAGTTAATAGGTCAATTAGATATGTTTGATCCTTCTATTAGCCATCCTGAAATAACAGAGTTTTGGGATAACAATATAGAAGATGGTTCATTTAAAACAGAAGTTAAGAACTTTAAAAGAGAAAATAATATTAATAGTTTAGAAGATTTATTAGATTTGTATGATACCAACCCTAATTCTATGTGGAGTAGTCCTCAAGATTTAATTGATCAAATTAAAAAATGTAATTTATAGTTATGGCAAAATGTCCCAATAAAAATACAGCAGAGTATATAGCATTATTAGAAGTTTATAAAACAGATCTTATAACTACTAACGTTATTAATAGTTGGCAAGATTCAACTGACAGTGATGCAATTCCTACTGTAGTAGAAGCTGCTTCATATGTTAAAGATAAAAGAGCTTTGAACAATTTAAAGCAAAAAGAATTTGGACAAGCCTTATTAAATAATCTAAGTAGAGAAAAGATTATTCATAGTCATCAAGGTTCTTATTATATAAATAACACTGATCAAGATACATTACAGATAAGTGATTCATTAATAGATTCAAATGTTAGAAGAGCAAAAAGATATTTAGAGGCTAATAATTTACCAGCAAACTCATTAAATATAGATAAGACTCCTAAAACATTTGCAGTGTCAGTTAATAGTAATTTATTTACGGCAAAAGACATGCTTCCTCAATCAAGATCTTGGGACACTCCTAGAGCAAGACAAGTAGTAAAACATTTAATGAGGATGTTTCCTGATGTAAGTGTAAAATTACTTACACCTACAGAAGCAAAAAAAAGGTATGATTTATTACCACAGTGGAGAAAAGCTAAAGTGCCTTTTGCAGAGGTTAATTCTTTTTATGTTGCTAATAATGCTATTTTAATTAAGGGTAGGGTCACTGATGAAATACTAATTGAGGAGATGCTACATCCTTTTATAGATGCAGTAAAGGTAGATAACATACCACTGTACGAAACTTTATTAGATGAATCTAGACGTATGTTTCCTGAGATGACCCAACAAATAGAAGATGCATATAATAAGAAAAGAAATATAACTGCAGAGGAAAGAGAAATGGAAGTAATTACTCAGGCTTTGTCAAGACATTTTAATAAAGAGTATGAAGAAAGTCCTACGCAGTCTTTCTTAAGTAGTATAGAAGAATTGCTTAAGTGGTTTAAAAATATAATTGAAAACCTTAATCAATATATAACTGGTAGAAAATTACCAGTACAAGCAATAAGATCTGATCTAACTTTGTCTGACGTAGCTAAGTTATTAAATACTTCAGGTATATCTTTTGAAACAGGTAAGTCTATAAACGGTAGAGTAAGATATAATCTTACACCGGAAAAACAAAGTTTAGTAAATCAAGCTTTAAAGTCTTCTAGAACAGATCAACAAAAAACAGTCATTAATGAGATGACTCATAATATAAAAGAAACGGCTGCTTTATCAGATTCATTATCTGCTAATACACCTAATAACTTTATAAACAACTTGGTGGTTCTTAATAAAGATAATAATACTTTTTATGATATAAATACTAGAAAAGCATATCCATCATCTGGTGAGGTAATAGGTAAAGCTGATAAATTTTCTTCAAAAATTAAAAATGATATTAGCACAATAGTTGATGCAATTGTATCATATAAAACTTTTGAAGAAATATCTGAAAGTTTGTCATTGAACAAAGAAACAGCAAAAGAAACATTTGATAATATTAAAGCTGATATCATAACAATTAAAAATGATACTGATGTTACATTAAGTAATGTTATTTTTTCTGACCCTAAAAAAGATATTGCAGAAAAGGCAGAGATAGTATTGATTGATAAGTTTGGTAATTTAAAAATTATAAAAATTAATATAATTAATTCTGATCAAGCATCTGGATATGATGATGTTTTGGTTCCTTTAGAATCAGGAAACAGATTAAAAAATAATAACATAACTGAGTTACCAATAAGAGTGCAAGATGCAATTCAGATAAATCTTATAGCTAGAATGGCTACCAACATGGGATATAAAATGGATATGGATAGGTTTGCTAGATCAACTATAAATATTGAAATAAATGATGATATATCAACACTCCCTAAACTAGAATATACAAGTATAGTTCCACATAATGAAATGGATAATGGTGAGAACGTAGACTTTTTAATTCCTGAAACAGTTTATAATGTTGAAGGAGAAATGCTAGACAAAAAATTAGAGGAGGGTGGTGCTGATGGAATTGTATATGATTCAAGAAAAGAAGAGGTAGAAGATGCATTGATGGAAGATATTATAGATCCATATGAAAATGTAGCATTAGGAGCTGTATTTGGTGCAATTAAAGACTATAGGTTGGCTATTATTACTAAACAAGAAATGTTAGATAAGCTAAAGAGCAACGTCTATATGGAGAGAAGTAAGGCAGAAGCTAAAGAACAAATAGAGAATACTTTAGCTCTTATAGATACAGCATTGCTTGATCCTGATAATAATAAAGATATTTCTCAGGCATTTACAAAGCTCTTACAGGATTCTTTAAGACAAATGAAAGAATACAAAGATTACATTACTAACCCAGATAATGTTAAAGAGATGGAGTTTATAAATAAAGTATTAGGTTTTGATAGGTTTATGTCAACCTTTGAAGGTCTATATAACTTTAAAAATAATGAAGGACTAATAGAACAATTAAATGCTACACAAAGATATTTAATAAATAATATCAATGCAACACTGATTGAACTAAATGGGCCTGCGTCAGTAATTAATAAAAAGATTGATAGACAAGGGTTAGTAAATAGAGCACTGTTTGATTTTGCTGAAGAAATTGTTAGGGTAAATATGAGAGAGGGTGGTGATCCAAGTGACAAAAGAATTATTCAAGATCATTCAGGTATGACATTTACTTTAGCTGATTTTCAAGATCTCTTGACTACAGTTCCTGATATAAGTTTATCAGCTTTATTTACAAAAGATATGGCAACAAGTAAAGATGCTATACTATCAACAATAGATAAGGTTTATAAAGCTCAGTTACAAAAGGTATTAAGTAATATTGCTGCACGTGATCAGGTACTTATAGCTGCAGCTGAAAAACTTAGATTACTTCAACCTGGTGTATCTAAAGATAGGCTTTATGACTATATGTTAAATTATGATGAGAATGGTGTATTGTCTGAAGATTCATTAGTACAGCCATTAGGTTTAAAGTTCCGTAAAAGACGTAGAGATTTATTTCGTTCTACACAAGATGAGGGAGGTGTACCTTTTTTATATGCAGATGTTACAGATATAGAAGAAGCAAAAAAGACAGAGGAGGGAAGAGAAAATATAAAATGGAATAAAGAGTTATCTAAAAAGAAAACTGAGGTAAGAAATTTCATGAGAGGTGAGATGTTAAATGATAAGAATCAACCAATAGATGGTGATTATCATAGATATACACAAGAGTTTAAAGATGTGCGTAATGTTTATGAAGAGTGGAATCCTAGGACTTTTAGTTGGGAACAACGTAGTGGTGTATCAAAAAATGATTATATCAAATACAAATCTAAATACTATAGAACTACAGATTATGTAAAAGCTTTTAAGAAAAAAGTAAATGGTGTGTTTGTACCTACAGGTCAAATAAAAAGAGATGAAATTTTTTCATCTGTAAAAAATGAATACGTTGAACCTAGATTAATAGCTAGGCCTATAGATCCAAAAACAGGTAAGCCAGAGGATATGAGAAGTCAAAAGTATATAGATATAATGGAGCCTAAGGTAAATGATGCATTAGCTGTAGCACGTAGAGAATACTACGATATGGTTCAGAAAGTATATGTACAAGATATGCTTGGTAAAATACCTCCACAGCAAAGACAGAAAATGAGTGGACAGGTTCCTTTAGTAAGAAGTAATATTGCAGCTGATTTGAGAAAAAATTCTTATGGAGGATTACTTACTAGACTATGGGCTAGATCAAGCAGGAGTCTGAAAAACTTATTTACATCTACTACGCAACAAAAAACTGTAGTTGTTAATGAATTAGGAGAAAGAATGGATAGCCTGCCAATATTTTTTACTGGTAGCCCTAGAGTAGAAAAGAAACTTACTGAGTTAGAAAATAAAATTACAGAGCTTAAAGAAGACTATAAAAACAAAAAAATAAAGCTAAATGAGTATAATAAAAAAAGAAATATATTAGAAGCTGAAGTACAAAAACAAAGAAGCCAACCTACAATAGGAGAGGTAAGCACTGATTTAACAGATAGTTTATTACAGTTTAACAGAATGGCTGAACATTTTGAGACTATGGGTGCTGTAGAAGATACAATCAATGCACTGATTAAAGTACTAGAAAAAAGATCATACATTGCACCAGGAGGAAATCTAATTACAGGAATGTTAGATAAAGTTACACCAGAAAAATGGAATATTAAAGGTGAGGCTGGTAACGAGGGTCTTCAAAAAAATGTAGTACGTAGAGCAAGAATGTGGCAAAAGATGGTGTTATATGATAATGCTAAAGATAGTAAAGGCTTTGTAGATAAATTTGCTAGCTTTTTAATTTCATGGTCATCATTATCTTATGTGGCCTTCAACCCTTTTGGTAATATAAACAACGTTGTGCTAGGTCAAATTAACAATACAATAGAAGGTATAGGAGGTAGATTCTTTTCAAGAAGAGCATATTTACGGGCAGAAAAAGAGTTTAACACAGAAGGAATGGCTGGAATTATTAAAAGAACAGCTATGTTTGGTATCCCTGAAGTTACTGATGTAGTTACTTTAGGAGGAACAAAATTCACAGGAAGATCATACAACCCAAATAAGCCTACAAATAAGTATGAAGGAACCAATGAGTTTTGGAGAATGATGGATGACGATATAGACATAAGAGAATCAGGTAAAGAATCATCTGGAGGAAAAACTATATGGGAAAGATTTAAAGCAATAGGTTATACATTACAGGATGGATTTGAATATGCTGTACAAACTAAAATTGGAACTGCTGTATTGCTTGATACTATGCTTTTTACAGAAGATGGTGGGGAAAGCACAACCATATATGATGCTGGAGTATGGGATACTGTTAAAAAAGAAATTACATATCCAAAAAAATGGACAAGGTATGTTCCTAATAAAGTAACAGGAATAAAAGTTCCTCTAAACGGACCACTTACACAAAGTAGTAAAGCTTTTGCTGATATAAGAAATGAAATAAGAGAAGTAAATAAACAGACGCATGGTAACTATGCTAGAATAGATAGAACTGTTGCTCAGAACCATTGGTTAGGTCAATTAGTATTTCAATTTCATAAATGGTTTCCGCCTGCTATGAGAGCCAGAGGTCAAAAGCAGTACTATGACCAGAATTTAGGTTGGATGGAAGGAAGATATAGATCAACTATGCAGTTTTTAATACATGCAACTAAAACAGTAGCAACAGGTAAGGTAAAGATGGGTGAGATAGTATCAGAATACAAACAATCTATTAGGGATAACAACCAAACGGATAGTGGTGGAGAGATTGCTGCATCAGATATGGAGGCTTTAGTACAAAATAAAGTTGGTAATATAAACAGAACTGTTGGTGAACTATCTATGATTATACTTAGTATGATGATGATGTCATTACTAGATGCTGCATGGGGTGATGATGAAAGTGATGAAGCAATGTGGGTTAGGAAAGTAAAGAACTTTGCTAGATATCAAACAGAAAGAACATATAAAGAAATGGTAATGTTTGTTCCAGTATCTCCTGCTGGTGTACAAGAACTCTTTGCTATGATAGGTAGTCCAATAGCTTCTACAAGAACGCTTGGTGAGTTGGCAGAAGCATTTTCTGTAGGTCTAAGTACTCTACTATATGGAGGACTTTATGGTTTTGATAGTGCAGAATTTAGAGGAGATAGTGATCTTGTATATCAGAATAAACCAAGAAAAGGACAGTTAAAGTTTTATAAAAACATGGCTGATGCAATGCCAATTTTATCAACATTTAATAAATGGAAAAACTTTGAGAAACTTAAGACTTTCCGTATTTCTGATTAAATGTCAAATTTTCAGGTTAAGTTCTTCTTAGATTCATAAAAAGTTCTTATATTATTATATAAACCAATACGTATTAACATAACAAAACTACACTATGAAAAGATATGTAAGTTTATTAGTATGTATATTGGTTATAAATGGTGCTTCTGCTCAAGATAGTTCACCATTTTTTAAATCCTTATATAAAGACTTTATTAAATATGGTACTATATATGGAGCTGCTGATCTAAACAACTCTATAGAAGAAGATGTGTCAACCTATTTTGTAAGAACAGGGGATGGCGATGGTCTTTATGATATACCTGTTGTAGTAGATAATACGCCTGACTACCCATTTGATTATAGAATTGGTTTTGGTATTAGAAAGCTAGCAAGGTTTAGTTATGAGAGAAAGCCAAGAAATTTTTATGATGGTACAGAAGAACAGCTTGCATTTAGTGCCCCAAGTTCTGCATTAAAAGGTTTAGAATATCAATTACATTGGGAAAAAGAACGTTGGAGAGGTGAGATGTTTAGAAACCACAGGTTCTTTATAAAGCATACAGGAGATCATCACATCTTTAAAGTTGAGTCAAGAGAGGTAGGAAAGATAAATTTAGCCTATGAATCAGCAGAAGCAAGATTAAGGTTACCTTTAGGAGAAAAGTTTAGTATCTCTGCAGGTGCAATCTATAGAACTCATAGCCGTGCATATGGTTATAACCCAGTTGAGATATGGCTTAATGAAACAGAAATATATATGGATCAAGACGGGAATGAGTTTGAGTTTCCTGTACATCCATGGTATACTTTAGGATTTGAATACGGTTATACTGATCATCTTACTACATATACAGATGCAAATACAGGAGAAGAGATGCAAGACTGGATATGGAAAGATCAAGATGGAACTATTGTAGCTTATTCTGATATTGATTTCAGAGAAACTGTATTTACAGATTTGATGAACCGCTTTAATAGAGAATCATTATCAGAGATACCTGCATTTGGTGAGGTAGCACCTATACTAGGAATGGACTTCTATCATTACAAAAGAAACTTTTGGATACATGCATATGCTAACTATATACTACCATACCACAGATACTTAAAAGGAGATGAGGTTGTTTCTTATTTAAATAGAAATAACTGGGGTAAGGGTGGCTTAATTTTAGATAATGATCCAGAACAATGGGCAGACTATTCTTTTGGTGCTAACTTAGGTTGGAAGATAAATAAAAATATAGGAGTGTTTATGGAAGGAGAATACTCAAAGATGTGGGACAGTGAGTTGTTTCAAACAACATTAGGATTAAATTATACATTCAAGTAAAAAAATAAAACAATGGCGGGAGTACCAGAGATAGGAGAAAAAACACAAGTAACCTTAGACCTTAAGACAATTGGAATGATTGTGGGATTTGTAATTTCATTATCAACAATGTGGTTTACATTAAAAGCAGATATAGCTACTGCAATGGAGAACCCAAAACCTCCAATAGAAAGAGTAGAGTATGATTTAAAAGATGAGTTAATTAGACAAACCATTATGGATACTCAAGAAGATGTAGAATCATTATTAGAAAAGTTTGACAAAATGGAAGAGAGAATCTACGAGTTAACTAAAAAGAAATAAGATGAAGTACATTCTTACAGTATTATTGCTTTTAACAACAACAACTGTACTGTCTCAGGAATGGATCACAGATAAAGACTTTGAGGAGAAGGTTACAGGAGCATCTGCATTTGACGAAGATGGAGAAGATAATGTTATTGTAGTAGAGTTTTGGGCAGACTTTAATAAAGACAATGCATTTCCAGACTGGAAAAAAATCAACAATCTTGAGGGAGTCACATAT
>TARA_R100000541_G_scaffold340_37_pt1 | contig 22044 bp, 20 predicted proteins | sample TARA_R100000541 | Tara Oceans TARA_R100000541 (sample SAMEA2621416) | marine metagenome | biome: marine biome (ENVO:00000447); feature: surface water layer (ENVO:00002042); material: "saline water (ENVO:00002010), including plankton (ENVO:xxxxxxxx)" | depth 5 m | reverse complement strand
CATAAGGGCGCGCGCGGGGTACAGCTAACAAGCAAAGGATCAGTGGATGTCTTTCCAGTATTCCCGCTTGAGCAAATAAGCAAACACGAAGAAAAACGCTAGGAACAGCAGTACATAGGTACCGATGCGCTGGCTCTCCAACTTGACCGGGTTAGCTGAGTAGGCAAGAAAGGACACCAGATTCTTGATCTTCTCGTCGTACTCGGCCTCAGTCAGCTCACCAGTACCAGGCACAACCGTCATCGCATGGCAGTCTTCGTGAGTGATCGGAGTGCCGGTTAGCGGGTCGAACTGCTTACGGCCGTCTTCGACAATCTGAACCTGCTTGCACGCTACTGACTCGCCTTCAGGCAGTTTGCTTGGCAAAACCTGACGACCCTGCAACGGAGCCAACACGTGCGGCATGCCCACATTTGGGAATACCGTGTTGTTGACGCCATACGGGCGCGTAGGATCTTCGTAGAAACTGCGCAGGTAGGTGTACAGCCAGTCGTTACCACGCACTCGCGCCACCAGTGTCAGATCCGGAGGCGCAGCGCCGAACCAGGTCTTGGCTTCATCAGAGCTCATGCCTATCTTCATGTGGTCGCCAATTTTGGCACCAGTGAAGACTATGTTGTCGAGCATGATCTCTTCGGGGATACCAAGATCTGTCGCAACACGCTCATAGCGCTGATACTTCGCGCTATGGCAGCCCATGCAGTAGTTTGTAAAGGTCTGTAGACCGTCCTGCAGGGCCACCTTGTCGGTCAGATCAATATCGACCTCATCCAGGTGTACGCCAGTACCCGCGGCGAAACCGAAGGCTGGCACCAGTGCAAGAATCAATGCAGCAAATTGCTTTTTCATCAGCCAGCCACCCTTTGCGGAACTACTTTGGTCTTCTCGAGCTTGGTATAGAACGGCATCAGGATGAAGTAGCCGAAGTAGATAGCAGTACAGATCCGAGATACCAATGTGCGCTCAGGCGTCGGAGAAAGAACACCAAGCACGCCGAGGATGACGAAGGAGATACAGAACAGTATGAGAGCAATCTTGCTCATCCAGCCCTTGTAGCGCATCGACTTGACCGGACTACGGTCGAGCCATGGCAGCACGAACAGGACGGCGATGGCTGCACCCATGGCAATCACGCCAAGCAGCTTGTCCGGAACCGCACGAAGGATCGCGTAGTAAGGCGTGAAGTACCAAACCGGCGCAATGTGTTCAGGCGTCTTGAAAGCGTTCGCCACTTCGAAGTTTGGCTTCTCGAGGAAGTAGCCGCCCATTTCCGGGAAGAAGAACACGATGGCGCAGAACACGAAGAGGAACACCACCACACCCACGATATCTTTAACCGTGTAGTACGGATGGAACGGAATGCCATCGAGCGGCACGCCGGCTTCGTTCTTGGTCTTCTTGATGTCGACGCCCATCGGGTTGTTCGAGCCCACCTCATGCAGCGCAAGGATGTGCAGCACGACCAGCCCGAGGATCACGATCGGCAGTGCGATCACATGCAGCGCAAAGAAGCGGTTCAGGGTGATGCCGGAGATCAGGTAATCACCGCGAATCCACTGCGTCAGATCATCGCCAATAACAGGAATGGCACCGAACAGCGAGATAATCACCTGGGCGCCCCAGTAGGACATCTGACCCCACGGCAGGAGGTAGCCCATGAAGGCCTCAGCCATCAACGCCAGATAGATCATCATGCCGAAGATCCAGACCAGCTCGCGCGGCTTCTGGTAGGAGCCGTACAGGATCCCTCGGAACATGTGCAGGTAGACCACGACGAAGAATGCCGACGCCCCGGTGGAATGCAGGTAGCGAATGATCCAGCCGTATTCGACGTCCCGCATGATGTATTCGACTGAGGCGAACGCACCCTCTGCAGACGGCTCGAAGCTCATCGTCAACCAAACGCCGGTCAGGATCTGATTCACCAGAACCAACAAGGCGAGAGAGCCGAAGAAATACAGAACGTTGAAGTTCTTCGGCGCGTAGTACTTACTCAGATGGTCTTCCCACATCTTGGTCGCGGGGAAGCGCGCATCGACCCATTCCATGAACTTGCTCATCACGCGCTCTCCTGATCCACGCCGATAATGACCACAGAGTCAGTTTCGTAGCTGTGTGGGGGAACCGGTAGATTCAATGGCGCAGGTTGACCCTTGTACACACGGCCAGCCATATCGTATTTCGAACCATGGCACGGGCAGAAATAGCCACCAAGCCAATCAGCCCCGAGGTCAGCCGCCGCCACTTCCGGGCGGAAGGATGGGGAACAACCGAGGTGCGTGCAAAGTCCGACGACTATCAGCACCTCAGGCTTGATCGACCGAACGACCGGATCAACATAAGCGGGCTGCACGGACGCTTCCGATTTCGGATCAGCGACCGTATCAGTCAGCTTGTCCAGATTAGTCAGCGTCTCCTCGGTACGACGAACAATAAACACCGGCTGACCGCGCCATTCGGCCACCATTTGCTGGCCTGGCTCGATCTTGCTGATATTTACCTTAACCGGTGCACCGGCTGCCTTGGCCTTGGCACTTGGGAACCACGATCCCACGAACGGGACCGCGGCACCCACCGCTCCTGCAGCACCTACTACCGAAGTAGCGGCTACGAGGAAGCGACGCCGGCCAGCATTCACGCCGTCATTGCTCATTCAGTCGTCTCCCATCAGTTTCTTATGGCCTACCGAAAGCAGGCGTCTACTACGTAAAAACAGCCGCGAAAAAATTCGCCAAATGGTAAAGAAAACCCCCTCTCGTGACAAGGTAATAACCGGATACAACCCTGCCTAAGGCCCCGAAAATCGGGACCTTACGCGTGACAAGCTGTCGCAGGAGCGAAAAGCCGCCCATAAAAAAACGCCCAGCTCGAGAGAAGCTGGGCGTTCTTTTTGAGAAGCCTGAATTAGCGCTTCGAGTACTGCGGACGCTTACGCGCCTTACGCAGGCCAACTTTCTTACGTTCAACTTCGCGAGCATCGCGAGTAACGAAGCCAGCTTTACGCAGAGCAGGACGCAGAGTCTCGTCATACTCCATCAGGGCACGAGTGATGCCGTGACGGATCGCACCGGCCTGACCACTCACACCACCACCCAGAACGGTTACGTAGATGTCGAACTTTTCGACAGTCTCGGTCAGTTCCAGCGGCTGACGAACAACCATGCGAGCGGTTTCACGCCCGAAGAAGTTGTCCAGCTCACGGTTGTTGATGGAGATTTTGCCAGTACCCGGACGCAGGAATACGCGTGCGGTTGCAGTCTTACGACGGCCAGTGCCGTAGTTTTGAGTCGCCGACATAATGAACTATTCCGTTAAATCTTCAGTTCTTGGGGCTGCTGAGCGGTATGCGGATGATTAGCACCCTTATACACCTTCAGCTTACGGTACATGTCGCGACCCAGCGGGTTCTTAGGCAGCATGCCCTTGACCGCGGTCTCGATCACACGCTCTGGCGCCTTGGCGATCAGCTTCTCGAAGTTGATCGACTTGATGCCACCCGGGAAACCGGAGTGAGAGTAGTACATCTTGTCGGTGGTTTTCGCACCGGTAACACGCACTTGCTCGGCATTGATAACGACGATGTAATCACCGGTATCGACGTGAGGGGTATATTCCGCCTTGTGCTTGCCACGCAGGCGGCTAGCGATTTCGGTTGCCAGACGACCCAGGGTCTGGCCGGCAGCGTCGACGACGAACCAGTCGCGCTTGACGGTTTCCGGTTTAGCAGTAAAAGTCTTCATTCGTTATAGCCTCAGGGGCCGCCCTGAAAATAAGACGGCGAATCTTACTGAATGGTGCTCGCCCTGGCAAGACCAGGACAGCCGGAAACAGACGCTATCGGGGGCTCGGGTCAGCGCGTCCGCTACGGCAGTGTTCGGTAGGCTTGGCATCCCCTACCTTGTTTTTGCGTCAACGGGCTAGGCATCCCCGGCGACAGGCTGCGGAATTATCCGGATTACCAGGCAAATAGCAAGCAGCTTGTCGCCGTTCTGAGCAAACGGCGTGTCCGGGCGAAATCATTGAGCTGCTGCCAGTAGCCGCCTACGGCGACGGGTAGCCCCGCACCACTGCGAAACAGGAAACTTATCGTCAGCGTTACCATCCCAACCCGATATCTTTTCAAACGCAAGGACACTGCATGGAAAAGCGCCAACTAGGCCGTACCGATCTTGATGTCACGGCGCTCTGCCTGGGCACCATGACCTGGGGCGAGCAGAATGATGAAAGTGAAGCTTTCGCCCAAATGGACTGCGCGAAAGCTGCAGGCATCAATTTCGTCGACACCGCCGAAATGTATCCGGTGCCACCTAAGCCTGAGACCTATGCCACCACGGAGCGCTACATAGGCAATTACTTCAAGGCACGCGGTAATCGTGCCGACTGGATCCTGGCCAGCAAGATCGCCGGCCCCGGCAATGGCATCAGCCACATCCGCGACGGCAAGTTGAAAATGAACCGGCAGCACATCGTTGCGGCACTTGACGCCAGCTTGCAGCGCCTGCAGACGGACTGGATCGATCTCTATCAGCTGCATTGGCCAGAGCGCAGCACCAATTTCTTTGGTCAGCTGGGCTACCACCATCAGGACCAAGACTTCACCCCAATCGAAGAAACCCTCGAAGTGCTCGACCAGCAAGTGAAAGCCGGCAAGATCCGCCATATCGGTCTGTCGAACGAAACGCCATGGGGCACCATGAAGTTTCTGCAACTCGCCGAATCCCGAGGTTGGCCCCGCGCCGTTTCGATCCAGAACCCCTACAACCTGCTAAACCGGACCTTTGAAGTCGGCCTCGCCGAAATAGCCATGCGCGAACAATGCGGTCTCCTCGCTTACTCGCCACTGGCCTTCGGCATGCTCAGCGGCAAATACGAGCAAGGTGCACGACCAGCCGGAGCACGACTGACCCTATTCAGTCGCTTCGCACGCTACGCCAAGCCGGGGTCGCAGGCGGCATGCTCACGGTATGTGGCGCTTGCCAGGGAGCACGGACTGGACCCAGCACAAATGGCCCTGGCCTATGTTACTCAACAGCCTTTCGTAACCAGCAACATCATCGGTGCAACTTCAATTGAACAACTCGAAAGCAATCTCGCCAGTTCTGAATTGCGCTTGTCAGCCGAAGTACTCGAATCCATAGAAGCCATTCACACCGCACAACCCAATCCCGCCCCCTGAGGAGTCATGGACCAATCGCCCGGCAATGGTGACACTGTGCAAGCCTTGCCGTCGCCACCAGTCATAACTCTTGGCGCAAGGAGCGCATAGATGATCGCTGCCGAATTGCTTGCCCCGACCAGCCTTGTGCTGGGGTGGCTGCTCTATGCCGCCGGACTGATATGGGCCTGCATGCGTGCACCCTGGGTCGAGCTGTTCAGCGATACGCGGCGCCAGCACCTGCTGTTCGGTGCGGTCCTGGCGATCTTTCTGCTTTGGCTGGTCCGCCGAGACTTCGATTCGGGTTTGTCTTTCCACTTCATTGGACTGACTGCGGTCACGCTACTGCTCGACTGGCCCTTGGCGATTCTCGCTGCCTTTGTCGCCCAGCTTGGATTGACGGTCACAGGCCACCAGCAATTGGTTGCCCTCGGCCTGAATGGCGTGCTGCTGGTATTGATACCGGTGACGGTCACCGAAGCTTGCGCGATCGCCGTGGAGCGCACCCAGCCTCGCAACCTATTCGTCTATATATTCTTTTCGGGTTTTTTTACGGCCGGCCTCGCGACCCTGATCTGCATACTGGCAGGGCTCGGGATTTTGCTGATCGACGGCCTCTATCCAATGCCGCCCTGGCTGGACGACTTCGCCGGGTACATCTGGCTGGTGATGTTTCCCGAGGCTTTTATCAACGGCGCGGTCGTCAGTGCGTTAGTGGTGTTTTATCCGGACTGGATGGAAACATTCAACCGCAGTCGCTACCTGCAAGCTCCGTGGAAAGACGACAGCAACGATGATATGTGAGTAAGCCGTAGCGCTAGCCAGCCGCGACGCGAACGCGCCCTCAGTGCTGGCGCGGCGGCATATCGTCAGAGAACAGATCATCCTCGAGCTCATTACCTGGGATCGCGTGCTCTTCCGACGCCCAGGCACCCAAGTCGATCAGTTTGCACCGCTCCGAACAGAAAGGGCGATTCGCACTTTTCACACTCCATTCGACCGGCGCGCCGCATGTGGGGCATTCAACAACCGTAGCACTCATTCCTGACCTCCTCGTAGCGTCAGATAAAAATCATGTAGCCGTTTGACCTCGCTTTCCAGCCAGGCCCGGTCCCGATCATTGACCAGCACATCATCCGCATGACGCAAACGCTCTTCGCGGCTGATCTGTGCGTTGAGAATGGCGCGGATCTGCGCTTCGCTGGATTGGTCACGCCGGATGGCGCGCTCCAACTGCAGCGCCTCTGGCACATCGACCACCAACACGCGCGCAACCTGCTGGTGCTGACCGGACTCCACCAATAGGGGCGATACCATGATCGCGTACGGCGAGGTCGCCCGAGAGAGATGCTCAGCGACTTCCTGGCGTATCAGTGGATGCAATAGTTGCTCAAGCCATTTGCGCTGCTCCGGCTCTCGAAACACCAGCTCGCGCAGTGCCGCCCTATCCAGCCCCCCGTCGGACGCAAGAACACCGTCGCCGAACCGATCGACAATCAGCCCCAGAGCCGGCCGACCTGGCTCGACAACCCAGCGCGCTGCATGGTCGGCATCAACCCAGTGCACCCCGAGGCGGCCGAATGCTTCCACCACTGCGCTCTTGCCGCTGCCGATACCACCCGTCAAACCAAGCACCCAAGGCTTCATCACAAAACGTCCCGAGGATTAAACGACGCGCAGTAGTAACGTTTGAAATGCAAGGATGCAAGCGCAAGGTCAATCCCAGCAGAATCGCTCGACCTCTCCAGAACTGACGAAGCCAGCTTTCACAGAGGGTGGTATGCCCATCAACAAAGCACATCGCAGCCTGTAGAACCTTGAAGGGAAGATGAACACCCGAGCGTAGGGACTCAACATTTCCGGTCACAAGAAGCTGTGCGACAACTGCAAGCAGCAACGAGCTGCTGCTCAGTCAATGGAGCCCGCGATCGCCCCACCACTGCCACGGAGTGGCCAAATAGTGGGGCGGGGAAACGATGATCAACCCCTAATGCCCAGGCCGTTAGAACCTGGCAAGTTGCAGATAGGCTGCAGTGATCTGATCACCCCAGAGCAACGCAACCCAACCCGCAATCGCGAGGTAAGGACCAAAGGGAATGGTCGTGCCGCTGTCAGCCTTTTGCATGCGCAGCATGATAGTGCCTAGCACCGCGCCCACGACTGACGAGAGAAGAATGGTCAGCGGCAAAACCTGCCATCCACCCCAGGCGCCCAGCATCGCCAGGAGCTTGAAGTCGCCATAGCCCATACCCTCCTTGCCGGTCACGAGCTTGAACAGCCAGTACACCGACCAGAGACTTAGATAACCGGCAACCGCTCCCCACACCGCATCAGGCAACGGCGCGAACAATCCAAAATAATTGACAATCAAGCCCAGCCAAAGCAAAGGCAACACGAGGGAGTCAGGCAGCAGCTGATGATCGACATCGATCATGCTCATCGCCAGCAGGCCCCAGGTTAGCAACAGCATTGCCCCAGCCTGCCACGAGAAGCCGAAATGCCAGGCCACATAGGCGGACAAGAGGCCGCAGAGCAGCTCGACCAACGGGTAGCGACGGCTGATCGGCGCACGACACGACGAGCACTTGCCACGCAGCGCTAACCAGCTAACCAAGGGAATGTTTTCCCAGGGACGTATTTCGTGATCGCACTGCGGGCAGTGAGAGTTAGGCAGAATCAGATTGAAGGTCGTAGTCGGCTCAACGGGCAACTCAAGATATTCACGCGCCTGAGCACGCCAGTCCCGCTGCATCATGATCGGCAGGCGATGGATGACTACGTTGAGAAAACTGCCTACCAGCAAGCCCAGCACCAGCGCGCACAAAACAAAGGCCAGCGTGTTGCTGGCCAAAAAATTCACCACATCCATTTTTAGACGACAGCCCCAAGCTGGAAGATCGGCAGGTACATGGCAATGATCAAACCACCCACCAGCACACCCAGAACCGCCATGATCATCGGCTCCATGAGCGCAGTAAGCCCATCCACCATATTGTCCACTTCGTCTTCATAGAAGGTCGCGACCTTCGCCAACATCTCATCCAGAGAGCCCGACTCTTCACCAATGGCGGTCATCTGAATCGCCATGCTCGGGAAGGTCCCAGTGGTGCGCATGGAGAAGTTCAGCTGCATACCGCTGGATACATCGCTCTTGACCTTCATCGTAGCGTTGCGGAACACCACGTTACCGGTAGCACCGGCGACCGAGTCCAGCGCATCTACCAGCGGCACCCCCGCAGCGAAGGTAGTCGCCAAGGTCCGCGCAAAACGCGCCACTGCCGACTTGTAGAGAATATCGCCAACAATCGGCACTTTGAGCAGAAACCGATCAAACCAGTTACGAAAACCCTCGGACTTGCTATGCGCCGTTTTGAAAGCATAAGCAGCACCGAACAGGCCAAGCAATACCAGATGCCACCAGGCCTGCAAGGCCTCAGACAAACCAATGACCATCAGGGTAAACGCCGGTAGCTCGGCACCAAAGTTGGCGAACACGTCTTGGAACTGAGGCACGACTTTGATCAACAGAATCGCCGACACGATGATTGCCACCAGGACTACCGCGATGGGGTAGTTCATCGCTTTCTTGATCTTGGCCTTTAGCGCCTCGGTCTTTTCCTTATAGGTCGCAACGCGATCCAGCAAGGTTTCCAGGGAGCCGGACTGCTCGCCCGAATCAACCAGGTTGCAATAGAGATCATCGAAGTACTGGGGTTTCTTGCGCAGCGCCGTAGCGAAGCTGTTACCCGCTGCAACCTCCTGCTTGAGGTCGTCGACCAGCTTGCGCATGTTCGGGTTATCGAAACCCTCGCCAATGATGTCGAACGACTGCAGCAGCGGCACGCCGGCCTTCATCATCGTCGCCATCTGCCGGGTGAACAGGGCAATGTCCATCGGCTTGATCTTTTTGCCGGCACTGAACAGCGAAGCCGATTTCTTGCGCACCTTTTGCGGGTTGACGCCCTGCTTACGCAGCTGCGCCTTGACCAGTGCGGGGCTTACGCCGCTTAGCTCGCCCTTGATCTTCGCGCCCTGCCTGTTTGTTCCTTCCCAGGTGAAGACACTGGTTTTTACCGCTTTCTGCGCCATGTTAGTCCTTGGTCACCCGGTTGACTTCTTCCAGGCTGGTCACGCCCTGCATGGCTTTTACGAGAGCCGAGGTACGCAGGTCATTGAAGCCGTCTTTACGCATCTGGGTGGAAATGTCGATGGAGTTGCCGTCCTCCATGATAATCCTGGCCAGTGCCGGCGTGTTTTTAACCACTTCATAAATACCGACACGGCCTTTGTATCCGCCTTTGCAATTTTCACATCCGACCGGGCCGTAAACCTTGAAGGTGCCGATCTTATCGGCAGGGAAACCCTCTTCCAGCAGGGCATCACGCGGCATTTCCACTTCTTTTTTACAGCTGTTGCAGAGCTTGCGTGCCAGCCGCTGGGCAATGATCAGGTTCACAGAGGTGGCAATGTTAAAGGCCGCAACGCCCATGTTGCGCAGACGCGTCAGCGTTTCAGCGGCACTGTTGGTGTGCAGCGTCGACATCACCATATGGCCCGTCTGAGCCGCCTTGATAGCGATTTCAGCGGTTTCAAGGTCTCGGATTTCGCCCACCATGATGATGTCAGGGTCCTGGCGGAGAAACGCGCGCAGCGCCTGGGAGAAGTCCATGCCCTGTCGAGGGTTGACGTTGACTTGGTTGATGCCCTCCAGGTTGATTTCAACAGGGTCTTCCGCCGTAGAGATATTCACGTCTACTGTATTGAGGATGTTGAGCCCGGTATACAAGGATACCGTCTTGCCCGACCCCGTTGGGCCGGTGACCAGAATCATGCCCTGCGGCTGCTTGAGCGCATTCATGTACAGCTCTTTCTGGCTTTCTTCATAGCCCAGCGCATCGATGCCCATCTGTGCACTTGAAGGGTCGAGGATCCGCATCACGATCTTCTCGCCCCACAGGGTCGGCAAGGTGTTAACGCGAAAGTCGATGGCCTTGGTCTTGGACAGCTTCATTTTGATTCGGCCGTCCTGCGGTTTACGACGCTCGGAGATATCCAGGCCGGCCATAACCTTTAGGCGTGCAGAGATGCGTGGCGCTAGCTGAATCGGTGGACGGGCGACCTCGTGCAGAATGCCGTCCGTACGCAGCCGTACGCGGAATGCTTTTTCATACGGTTCAAAGTGCAGGTCGGAGGATCCGCCACGAATGGCGTCGAGCAGCATCTTGTTGACGAAGCGAACGACCGGGGCGTCGTCGGCGGCCTCGCCTGCATCATCATTCGCTGAATCATCCGACACGGTTTGAACGTCAACCCCGTCCAAATCCACGTCACCGAGATCTTCCAGGCCGGAGGTCGCGCTTTCGAAAAATTTGTCGAGGGCCAACCCGAGCTTGTCATCCTCGACGAGGATCGCCTCGGTTGTCAGGCCGGTACTGAACTGGATATCTGAGACAGCCTGCTGGTTGGTCGGATCCGACACCGCCACGTACAGCTTGTGGCCGCGTTTTATCAGCGGCAGTACACGGTGCTGGCGCGCCAACTTTTCAGACACAACGTCCTTTAGTTGGCTTTCCTTATCCAGCGCGTTGAGGTCCATGTACGCGACACCAAACTGTTCAGCTGCCAGTTCGGCGACCGCCCGACCACTGGCGAGCTTGTTCTGCACGACATAGGTCACCAACGACAGCTTGTTACGCGACGCCTGCTGCTGCGCTTGCTGGGCAATCTTGTCGTCGAGCAGGCCGGTCAGCACCATCTGCTTGGCCAGGCCGGAAAGGGCAACGTTGTCAGTCATTGGCACGGTTCTTCTGGATTAATCACCGCCTTATATCGCAGATAGGGAGGCGTGCCAAACGGCGTCATTGCAGGTGACGAAATTTGTCAGAAGCGCGCGAATCTAGGCAGCGTGCATGGTTCACACTGCATCGCAGAGCCGCGCAGATCGGGGGATGACAAAGTTGGCACGCCGACTGCAATAGGGAAAGCAGGCTCAACTGCCTGAACATTTCAAGGAGAAATACATGAAAGCTCAGATGCAAAAAGGTTTTACTCTCATTGAATTGATGATCGTTGTGGCGATCATCGGGATTTTGGCTGCGGTGGCGTTGCCGGCCTACCAAGACTACACAACCCGTGCAAAGGTCTCAGAAGTCATGTTAGCTGCCTCATCGGCACGTACAGCTGTTGCTGAATATGCCAGCACTGAGAATGCTCTGCCGCCGTCGACATATGAAGTTGAAAACCAGCAATCCACCTACGTTAGCGGCGTAACATGGAACGGAACGGTGGTCACTGCAACTGCTCAAGGCACATCGGTATCAGCTGTCGATGGCCAAACCATTACTTTGACTCCGACCGTTACTAGTAACGGTCAAGTAACATGGGCTTGCGCAGGCTCCATCCCTGCCAAATTCCGTCCATCTTCCTGCCGCTAAGAGCCAAAAAGGGAGAGCTCGCTCTCCCTAATTTTGAGAGCTATCATGCTTCGCATAACGCTCGGCTATCTATTATTTCTCTTGGTTTATTATCTTCCTGCATACGCTGATCTTTCTGCCTACAGCACACTTGACAACCGCTCGAAATATCTATTCTTTGAAGCGCTAACTCATCAAACAGTGCTCTCTGAGATCGCCAGAAACTTTGCAACCCACATCTCGCTCACAGCTATCCTTTATATAGCGTGCATATATACGGGAAAGCGAGCATCAGTAATCCTCAGATGCTCAGACACTATCGCTGCATCGTTAACAATTACCCTGGCAACTGTTACGCTATTCCTCTATCACAGCTTATACTTTCCCCTTTCGCAGTATTCAGCATTCCTTGACTCAACCCCAGACGTTATCGCACCCATAGCCGCAATAACACTTATAATTCTAATTTCGATCAGCTTATTTCAAACCTCATGGTCTAAAAGAATCCTTTTTGCGTCAGGGTTTTGCGTAATGACGCTTGCCGCGTATAGTTGGCCAATCAATGAAATCAAGCAAGAAAATGGTCATCCCGCAAACGTAATTATAATTGGCATCGACTCGCTTTCGGAGACCACCCTCAACAGGGCAGCTCCTCAAATCCCCAATATTGCAAAGATGTTTTCCTCTGGTGACTACTTCAGTAATACCTATACGAATATAGGGCGAACGTTTCCTGCATGGGTCAGTATTTTGACCGGCGCCCCCCCATCAACGTCGGGCGCGCTTTTCAATTTGAGAAATCTGGAAAAGATTAACAGCTCAAACTCGCTTCCTAGAGATCTTCATGCCCTTGGGTATAAGACTATATATGCGATGGATGAACGTAGATTTTCAAACATTGACGAGAGCTTCGGCTTCGACCTAGTCCTTGGCCCCAAAGCGGGTCTGTTGGACTTTGTATTACAGGTCGCAAACGACACCCCCTTGACCAACATAGCTCTCCAATTCCATTTTAGCAGCAAACTGCTTCCCTTTTCGCGGATCAATGTTGCAGCTCATAGCAGCTATGACGCGCAGGGATTCATACATGAAATAGAGAAAAACTTACCCCAAAGCGCTCCTGTTTTTTTAGCCGTACATTTAGAGTCCGCACACTTTCCGTACAAAACACGACACGCACCAGACAGAAAAATCGACGATTTTTATACACAACACTTAAACAGCCTGATCGCAGTAGACAAGCAGATAGCACAACTCTTTCACATGTTAGAAAAAACTGGCCACTTGCAAAACTCGATAATAGTAGCATTAGCCGACCACGGAGAGTCATTTGGAAACAACGAACTGAGCTATACGAAAAACGGGATAGCTACCAACCTGAACACTTACGGGCATGGCACAAGCATATTAAGCGACTTGCAAAACCATATCCCCATGGGAATACTAAAATTCGAAAACGGCAATCTTAAAAGCAGCGAAAGAGTCGAAGAACTGCACTCACTTTTAGATGTCCGGAAACTGATATCAGACGCACTGCTAGACAGGCCATACCAGCGACCAATTAACAAATGCGTTATTGTCGAAACAGGAATAAGGTTTTCTTCAGCACTCGACTACAAGACTATCGACCCAGCAAAAATTGCCGCCGAGAGTTCCAACTATTATCAAACAACACGAAATGGACAATTGGCGCTAAAAGAAGAGAAACTTCATTTACTGGCTGCCAACAAGGATATCGGCATAAGATGCATCGATAGCATTACATATTTCGACAGCAGCGATCACCAATATTATGCTTATCGGATTCGAAATGGGAATTTAATCGAGACCACACCTAAATTAGAAGCCACCCATAAAATAGAGCAGTATCGGTCCGCTATTTTAAGTAACACCGATGCCTATGCGAGCCCCCAATCATCACTTGTCATAGCAACGCCTATTCGCTGACACAGCCGATTATTAAATGGATCCGAAGTTTAATCTGGATCAAGTCTTTTAACACTCTGTTGCGTGATTAAGTTGGTGAGTATCTCGCTGGAACAAAAAACGCCCTGCATAGGGAGGGCGTTTTGGTCTGTTAGACGATTTAGATAATGACGAGTTTACGCAATAGCTCTATCACCTGCTTGGCGCTCTCCTCGACCGTAAGCGACTCCGTGTCGATCACCAGATCAGCATTTACCGGCACATCGTAGGGAAAGGATTCGCCTGGGATGTTGTCACCACCTGCCGCATACAACCCCTGCGGATCGCGCTGCTGGCAGGCCTGCGGGGAAGCCTGAACATACACGGTGATAGCCCGGTCGCTGCCGATCAGCGCCTTGGCCTGCTCACGCCCTTCTGCATCCGGGGCGACAAACGCAGCAAGGGTCAGCAGACCGGCCTCGTTGAACTGGCGCGCCACATGGGCGGCACGGCGCCAATTCTCGGTGCGGCCGGCGCGGTCCTGCGGAAGACCTTTGTTCAGGTCGTGGCGAAGGTTCTGCCCATCCAGCACATACACGGCGCGGCCCATGTCGAACAGCTTGCGCTCGACCGCATACGCCAGGGTGCTCTTGCCGGCACCAGACAAGCCGGTGAACAGCACGGTTGCCGGCTGCTGACCGAAACGGCTTGCACGCTCTTCGGTGGAAACATGAGCCAATGCACCGTGGTGTCCGAACGAGCCGTGGGCAACCGGGTCGGCAATGATCATGCCCGCACCGACAGTACCGTTGGTGAGGCGGTCAATGATGATGAACGAGCCGGTAGCGGGGTTCCTCGCATAACCGTCCAGCGCAATCGGCGCGTCGAGGCTGACCTTGACCCGCCCGATCTCGTTCAGCTGCAGGCTACTGGCCGGGCCATGCTCCAGCGTGTTCACGTCAACCCGATGAGTGATGCTGGCAATCGAGCCCGGTACATAACTGGTGGCACGTTTAATGTCGTATTTCTTGCCGGGCAGCATGGGCTCTTCGGCCATCCACACCAGCATGGCGTCGAAGCTATCCGTGATGCGCGGTTGGTTGTCGGCGTGCACGAGCATGTCGCCGCGCGACACATCGATCTCGTCTTCAAGCGTCAGCGTGATGGCTTCGCCCGGGGTCGCCTGCTCCAGCTCGCCATCAAAGGTGACGATGGATTTGACCGTGCTGCGCTTGCCGGACGGTAATACCACGACCTCGTCGCCCTTGCGCACGATGCCGCTGGCCAGCGTGCCAGCGAAACCCCGGAAGTTGAGGTTGGGGCGGTTGACGTACTGCACAGGGAAACGCAGATCCTCGAAGTTGCGGTCGCCCGCGATCTCGACGCTTTCGAGAATTTCCATCAGCGACTGCCCTTCATACCAGGGCGCGCGCTCGGAACGGTTGACTACGTTATCGCCCTTGAGCGCCGACATCGGCACGAAGTGCAGCGAGGAAGGCTTCAGCTCAATACGTTCGGCAAAGGCCAGGTAGTCGGCCTTGATGCGCTCGAATACCGACTGGTCGAAGTCCATCAGGTCCATCTTGTTGATGGCCACGACGATGTGCTTGATGCCCAGCAGCGAGGTGATGAAGCTGTGGCGCTTGGTCTGCGTCTGCACGCCGTAGCGGGCATCGACCAGGATGATCGCCAGGTCGCAGGTTGAAGCGCCGGTCGCCATGTTGCGCGTGTACTGCTCATGGCCGGGGGTATCGGCAATAATGAACTTGCGTTTGGCGGTGGAGAAATAGCGATAGGCAACATCGATGGTGATGCCCTGCTCACGCTCGGCCTGCAGGCCGTCGACCAGCAACGCCAGGTCGACGTCATCGCCCGTAGTGCCGGATTTCTTCGAATCGCGGGTGATCGCTTCAAGGTGATCTTCATAGATCATCTTCGAGTCGTGCAGCAAGCGCCCGATCAAGGTGCTCTTGCCGTCGTCGACGTTGCCGCAAGTCAGGAAGCGCAGCAGCTCTTTGCGCTCGTGCTGGGCCAGGTACGCGAGGATGTCCTCGCTGATCAAATCAGACTGATGAGACATGGTGCGGAATCCTTAGAAGTAGCCCTGACGTTTCTTTTCTTCCATCGAACCTGCGCCATCGTGGTCGATGACACGGCCCTGACGTTCGGAAGTGCGCGTCAGGAGCATTTCCTGGATGATTTCCGGCAGGCTCGAAGCCGTGGATTCCACCGCACCGGTCAGCGGGTAGCAGCCGAGGGTACGGAAGCGAACCATGCGCTTCTCGATGCGTGCCTTTTCCTCATCGGTGAGGTGCTCGAGGATGCGCTCGTCGTCGATCATGATCAGGGTGCCGTTCTTCTCGATGACTTCGCGCTCGGCGGCGAAGTACAGCGGCACGATTGGGATCTGTTCCAGATAGATGTATTGCCAGATGTCCAGCTCGGTCCAGTTAGACAAGGGGAAAACGCGGATGGACTCGCCCTTCTTCACGTTGCCGTTGTAGACGTTCCAGAGCTCCGGACGCTGATTCTTTGGGTCCCAGCGGTGCTTGTTGTCGCGGAAGGAGTAGACACGCTCCTTGGCACGGGACTTCTCTTCGTCGCGGCGGGCGCCGCCGAAAGCTGCATCGAAACCATGCTTGTCCAGCGCCTGCTTGAGGCCCTCGGTCTTCATGATGTCGGTGTGCTTGGCGCTGCCGTGAGTGAACGGATTGATGTCTTGCGCCACGCCATCGGGGTTGATGTGCGTGATCAGGTCCAGATCCATTTCATTGACCATCTGCTCACGGAAGCGATACATCTCCTGGAATTTCCAGCGGGTATCGACGTGCATCACCGGGAACGGCAGACGCCCAGGGAAGAAGGCCTTGCGCGCGAGATGCAGCATCACAGCCGAATCCTTGCCGATGGAATAGAGCATCACCGGGTTGTCGAACTCGGCGGCCACCTCACGGATGATGTGGATGCTTTCCGCCTCCAGCTGTTTCAGATGCGTCAGTTTGTCGACCATGGCTACTCACGAATTTTGCAGGTGGGACGGCCGGCACGGCCGGAACGAGGGCGCAACTTTAACACGGCATTAGATTCTAATCAGGACGCCACTTAGATCTAAATGCTCTAGCTTTATGCCGGGTAAAACCCTGCCTCAGTGGCATTTCAACCAGCGCCTCAACCTTCCAGAGCGCCGATCACGCAGGGTTTGGGCAATCGATGAACAGATGCTCGATGGCAAACCGCTTCGCCAGATATTCACCCAATGCCTGCACGCCGTAACGCTCAGTGGCGTGATGGCCGGCGGCAAAAAAGCTCAGCTCATTTTCGCGCGCGATGTGCGCCGTCGGCTCTGAAATTTCTCCCGTCAGGTACGCATCGACGCCTGCTGCTACCGCTTGGTCGATGTAGCCCTGTGCGCCACCGGTGCACCAGGCGACCCGCCTGATCAATCCAGGGCTTTCGACCATCACCGGCTCACGTCCGAGTGCGCTTTGAATCCGCCGCATGAACTCGGCAGGCGCGAGGGGCGTATCAAGGGAGCCGACAAGCCCGACCGAACGAGGATTATCCGGCTCCAGCGAACCCTCGACAGTCAACCCAAGCAGGCGAGCCAGCTGCACGTTATTGCCCACCTCCGGATGGACGTCAAGCGGCAGATGGTAGGCCAGCAGGCTGATGTCATTGCTGAGCAGCGTTTTCAGCCGGCGTTGCTTCATACCCACTACACGTGGGTCTTCGTTCTTCCAGAAATAGCCATGGTGCACCAGCACCACATCGGCGTGCGCCTCGATCGCGGCATCGAGCAGCGCCTGACTGGCTGTCACGCCACTGACGATGCGCCGAACCTGCGGACGTCCCTCTACCTGCAGGCCGTTGGGACAATAGTCGGGAATCTTTACGGCGTTCAGGAATCGGTCGGTTTCATCGACCAAGGTGGTCAGCGCGACGGCCATGCAGTCGTTCTCCTACGGGATCAGTGAATCGAAGTGGGTTCATCGGCGAATAGCAGACGGGACAAACAGCAGATATGTTGCGGATTAAGCATTCCACAGGTCGCGTTGCAGTTTTGCCGCCGGCAAGGCTGCATTTCACGGCCAGCTTCGTATAATGCCGCCACCTTAAGAGGCGCTCTCGCCTTCCGCAACCTGTCCGGACTTCCCATCGCGATGATCAATGCCCTGCGTTTTTTTGGCTGGCCGTTGCTGGTAGGCCTGCTAGTGGCCCTGCTGATCATTCAGCGTTATCCACATCTGGTTGGGCTTGGCGCCGAGCCGGAATACAGCCTGCAGCAAGCACCGCTGATCGGCATTCCCCAGCAAGGCCCCTACTCCTACGCCAATGCGGTTAGCAGCGCTGCGCCCGCAGTGGCCAATCTCTACACCACCAAGGTTATCGATAGCGCCAGCCAGCCGCCGATGCTCAAGGACGATCCGCTGTTTCGGCGCTTCTACGGGGACAACCTGCCGCGTCAACGCCGCATGGAATCAAGCCTGGGTTCGGCGGTGATCATGAGCCCGGAGGGCTACCTACTCACCAACAACCACGTGACGGCTAATGCCGAACAGATCGTCGTGGCCCTGCGCGATGGTCGGGAGACGCTTGCCCGAGTGATCGGCAGCGACCCGGAAACTGATCTTGCGGTGCTCAAGATCGACCTGGCAAAGCTGCCTGCGATCACCATCGGACACTCAGACGGCATCCGGATCGGGGACGTGACGCTGGCAATCGGTAACCCGTTCGGCGTTGGGCAAACCGTGACGATGGGCATCATCAGCGCGACCGGCCGCAACCAGCTCGGCCTCAATACCTATGAGGATTTCATCCAGACGGACGCGGCGATCAACCGCGGTAACTCGGGTGGTGCACTGGTGGACACTGCAGGCCAACTGATTGGTATCAACACTGCGATCATTTCCGAGTCTGGCGGCTCGCAAGGCATAGGCTTTGCCATCCCGGTGAAGCTCGCCATGGACGTGATGAAGTCCATCATCGAGCACGGCCAGGTCATTCGCGGCTGGCTCGGCGTGGAGGTGCAATCGCTCACACCGGAGCTGGCTGAATCTTTCGGTCAGGCCGGCCGGCCCGGGATCGTGGTGGCCGGCGTTTATCGGGATGGGCCTGCTGAACGCGCCGGCCTGCTGCCGGGCGACCTGATCCTCAGCATTGATGGGCACCAAGCCAGCGACGGTCGCAGCTCGATGAACCAGGTTGCCCGTGTGCGGCCTGGAGACAAGATCGATATCGACATTCTGCGCAACGGCAAGCCGCTGACGCTGACGGCCGAAGTGGGCATGCGGCCACTGGTGGAAAAAGCTCCGCAGTAGCCGCCTGTTCGGCCAGTCGATCACCGTGGTGGTGCATTCGACTTCAAGGCTTCTTATTCGAATTCACATCAAGGCGAAACCTAGCGCTGTTACGGCAGGCCAGAGAGGCCACCGCAGCAGTTCGATACGCCCTGTCTGGCAAAACAAGCCTGCCCGATTTCAGCACCGAGCACAGCGCTCGGAGACAGCGAAACAACCATATGCCTATACTGCGTCGCGCTTGTCGCCGACCGGCGAGGCGCTGCAAGCAACACGAGGCTCGCAGCGCGCACGGGTTAGCCGATGCGCTTTAGCGCATCGAGCAATGCCTGATTTTGCTCCGGCGCCCCGACACTGATCCGCAGAAACTGGTCGATTCGCCCCATCTTGAAATGCCGCACGATGACGCCGTGCTCGCGCAGTCCGGCCGCCAGCGCAGCAGCATCGTGCTGCGGATTGCGCGCGAAGATGAAGTTCGCCGCCGAGGGCAGTACCTCGAAGCCCAACGCCTGCATCGCCACCGTGACGGCCTCACGACTCGCAATCACCTGCTGACAGGTTTGCTCGAAATAGGCGCGATCTTCGAATGCAGCCGCTGCGCCAGCAATGGCGATACGGTCTAACGGATAAGAGTTGAAACTGTTCTTGATCCGCTCCAGCGCCTCGATTAGATCCGGGTGCCCTACTGCAAGACCGACTCGCAGCCCTGCGAGCGAGCGCGATTTGGATAGCGTCTGGGTGACCAGCAGGTTCGGGTAGCGGTCCACTAGCGCGATTGCTGACTCACCGCCAAAGTCGATGTAGGCCTCGTCGACCACAACCACCGATTCGGGATTTGCCTGCAGCAGCTGTTCAATCGCCTCAAGCGCCAGCAGGCAACCCGTCGGCGCATTGGGATTGGGGAAAATGATGCCCCCGTTGGGCCGGGAGTAATCGGCTACCTCGATCTGAAAACGGTCGTCCAGCGCGATGGTCTCGTAGTCGATGCCATACAGGCCGCAATAGACCGGGTAGAAGCTGTAGGTCACATCGGGGAACAGCAGCGGCTTGCCATGCTGGAACAGCCCATGGAAAACGTGGGCGAGCACCTCGTCGGAGCCATTGCCGACGAAAACCTGCTCAGGTCGAACGTGGTAGTAATCAGCAACAGCGCGCTTGAGGCGCTCGCCGTTCGGATCGGGATACAACCGCAGGTTGTCATTCAGCTCGGCCTGCATCGCTGCAAGCGCCTTGGGCGACGGGCCGTAGGGGTTCTCATTGGTGTTGAGCTTGACCAGATTGGTCAGCTTTGGCTGCTCACCCGGCACATAGGGAACCAGCGCCTTGACGAAGGGGCTCCAGAATTTGCTCATCCGCCCTTCTCTCCTCAGAAATGATCGATTTGCCGCCGGTGGAAGCGAAGAACAGCTCCCTACCGGACGGGCTGGCAAAACAGAACAAGCGAAGCCTCAACCGCTCCGCTTGGTTGCGACGCTCAGTTAGCCCTTGATTCGGTACTCGGCGCTGCGGGCGTGAGCGGTAAGCGACTCGCCGCGCGCCAGGACCGAGGCGACCTTGCCCAACTCTGACGCACCTTCAGCCGAACAATTGATGATCGACGAGCGCTTCTGGAAATCGTACACCCCCAAGGGTGACGAGAAGCGCGCAGTGCCCGACGTGGGCAGGACGTGATTCGGGCCCGCGCAATAGTCGCCCAACGCCTCGGCTGTGTAGCGGCCCATGAAGATCGCCCCTGCGTGTCGAATCTGCGGCAGCCACGCATCGGGGTCAGCCACCGACAGCTCAAGGTGCTCCGGCGCAATGCGGTTAGCGACATCGATCGCCTGCTGCATGTCGGCAACCTGAATCAATGCCCCGCGCCCCTGCAGCGAGGCGCGAGCGATCTCGCTACGCTCAAGGCTGGGTAGCAAACGGGAAATACTTTCAGCGACACGATCAAGAAAGGCTGCATCCGGGCTGACCAGTATCGACTGCGCATCCTCGTCGTGCTCGGCCTGGGAAAACAGATCCATGGCGATCCAGTCGGGATCGGTCTGACCGTCGCACACCACCAGAATCTCGGAAGGGCCAGCGATCATATCGATGCCGACTTTGCCGAATACATGACGCTTGGCCGTCGCGACGTAGATGTTGCCTGGCCCGACGATCTTGTCGACTGGCGGGACGCTTTCGGTACCGTAGGCCAGCGCCGCGACGGCTTGCGCGCCACCGATGGTGAATACCCGGTCGACGCCAGCGATGCACGCCGCTGCCAAGACCAGTTCGTTGATTTCACCGCGAGGCGTGGGGACCACCATCACGACTTCCGGCACCCCGGCAACCTTTGCCGGAATGGCGTTCATCAGTACAGATGAAGGATACGATGCCTTACCACCCGGCACGTAAAGCCCCGCGCGATCGAGCGGCGTCACCTTCTGACCAAGCACGGTGCCGTCTGCTTCGGTGTAGGTCCAGGAGCCCTGTTTTTGCTTTTCATGGTAGATGCGGACACGCTCAGCGGCGGCTTCCAACGCCTGACGCTGCGCCGGGCTGATCCGCGTCAGCGCCAGTTCAAGTCGTTCGCGCGGCAGTATCAGGTCAGCCATGGAGGCGACTTCAAGGCCGTCGAAGCGCTGGGTCAGCTCCACCAACGCGTCATCACCACGCTCGCGTACTGCCCTGATGATGTCCAACACACGCTGATTGACGCCATCATCAGACACGCTTTCCCAGCTCAGCAGATGATCCAGATGTCGCGCGAAATCGGGATCAGCAGCATTGAGTCGGCGGATGTCGATGGGAGCAGTCATAACGGGCCTCATGAAGGGATGAGTACAGCGATGGTCAGGCGCCCTAGACTAACAAGCCGACCGCGCGGGCACCTGAAAATTTAGGCTATGACGCGGATCGGCTAGCCGGCCGTGAACCGTCCGGCCTTTAATCAATCGTGGTGTGCAATGGCGCTCTGGAGCGCATCGATCAGGGCCTGGATGCGCGCATGCTGCATTTTCATCGAGGCCTTGTTGACCACCAGGCGCGAGCTGATCATTGCGATCAACTCCTGAGGCTCCAATCCATTGGCGCGCAGCGTATTGCCGGTGTCGACAACGTCAATGATCTTGTCTGCCAATCCCACCAGCGGCGCGAGTTCCATCGAGCCGTAAAGCTTGATGATGTCGACCTGCCGCCCTTGCTCGGCGTAATAGCGCTTGGCAACGTTGACGAATTTAGTCGCGACCCGCAGTCGTCCCTTGGGCTCTGCTGCGCCGACCTTTCCGGCCGTCATCAGCTTGCA